>Ga0209358_10000809_pt1 | contig 26516 bp, 18 predicted proteins | sample LauGreFa1BDMLBSN_2_FD_187574 | JGI IMG/M metagenome (GOLD analysis project Ga0209358, IMG submission 187574) | Freshwater lake microbial communities from Lake Michigan, USA - Fa13.BD.MLB.SN (SPAdes) (version 2) | ecosystem: Environmental > Aquatic > Freshwater > Lake | place: Lake Michigan, USA...
TCTATTGAGAAATACAACAAATCGTGAAAGAGGCAAAGAAGCTTTGCAAGGATGTATTAATTAAGCCCTTTGAAGGCTTGGCAAAGCGTTTGCCTGACGGACGAGTAACGGCTTATCCCGACCCCGGAACCCGTGGGCATCCTTGGACTATTGGATGGGGTGCAACCGGCCCTGAAATTAATCCCGGCACGATCTGGACGATGCAGCAGTGTGAAGATGCGCTGGACCACCACGTTGAATACTTTGTCAGGGGACTTTTTAAGATGTCTCCCAAACTTCAGACTGCATTACCAAGACGCATTGCCGCCGTGACAAGCTGGGCTTACAATTGTGGCTTAGGGAACTATCGGGTTTCCACGTTCAAGAAACGAATTGATGCAGGGGACTGGGATGGTGCAGCAGACCAATGTATGCTCTGGAATAAAGCTGCCGGTCGAGTTCTCCCCGGTCTTACCCGTCGCCGTGCGGCAGAAGCTGCCTTAATGAGGTGATCGATGCCATTCCTCAAACTCAATTTTAGACCAGGGGTCAACCGCGACCAAACGAGCTATTCAGGCGAAGGTGGTTGGTATGAGTGCGACAAGATTCGATTCTTTTCAGGCTACCCACAAAAAATAGGTGGTTGGTATAAATACAGCACTAGGTTTTTCTTTGGGACATGCCGACAGTTATTTAACTGGATAACGACTTATACGGATAATTTCCTTGCGTTAGGGACTAATAACCACGTCTACATCGAAGCAGGCGGCTCGTACTACAACATCACACCGCTAAGCGCAACGACAACAGGTACTGCAACGTTTACCTGTGTAAGTGGTAGTTCAATTATTACAGTCACTGATGCAAGCTACCCAGCGGATCTAGCGGTTGGGGATTTTGTTACGTTCAGTAGTGCCGCAACACTAGGTGCTAGCAACATCACTGCGACGGTGCTTAACCAAGATTACGAAGTGTTATCTGTTACCGCAGGTCCACCAAAGACTTTTACGATACGCGCACGTAGTGATGATTTGGCGCAGATTGTTACGGTAACCGCAAACGCTAGTGTGTCTGGCGGCGGGGGTGGGGCTACTGTTGCGAAGTATGCGATTTCTTCTGGGTACGTATCAACAACCTACGGTTACGGTTGGGGTACTGGTGGTTATGGTTCAACAGCCTGGGGTTATGGCAGTACTGCGCCAATATCGTTGCAGCAGCGTGATTGGTGGTTTGATAATTTTGACAATGATCTTGTCATGAATATCCGCAACGGTAAGATTTATTACTGGGAGCGCGGTTCTTTAACTAGCCCATCGACGGCGCTTAACACTAGAGCAGTGTTGTTATCCTCACTTACCGGCGCTCAAAGTGTGCCGGAAGCTGCTATGCAGGTGCTCGTATCTCAGAATGACAAACATCTTCTGGCGTTTGGGTGCCAGCCTTATGCTGGTGCAGCAACTGACTTTGACCCTCTTCTTATCCGCTGGGCCAACCAAGACGAGCCGCAAAACTGGGCACCTACAACATCTAATTCAGCAGGGTTCATAAGAGTCTCTCGTGGATCTAAAATTATTCGTGCGTTTGCGACCAGACAAGAAATTTTGGTGTTTACCAACTCAAGTCTTTATTCGTTACAGTTCGTTGGAACTACAGATGTTTTTGCACTTCAAGAACTTGCAGACAACATAACTATCATTAGCCCCCGTGCTGTGGCTACCGCCAATAACGTTACCTATTGGATGGGGCAGGATAAGTTCTACGTTTATTCAGGGCAGGTGCAGACCTTGCCTTGTACGCTTCGACAGTTTGTTTTCCAAGATCTCAACTACAATCAAGTCGATCAAATTGTTTGCGGTACTAATGAAGGCTTTACTGAAATATGGTGGTTTTATCCAAGTCAAAACTCTAATTGGAATGACCGCTACGTCATATTCAACCATTTAGAAAACGCATGGTATTACGGAGAACTTGTACGTACAGCTTGGCTTGATACTGCACTTCGCAGCTACCCAACAGCATCAGTAACTGAAGAAAACGCCTCGGTTGGTTATCAGTACGTACATGAATATGGTATCAATGACGGTGATGCCGCCATGACTTCTTACATAGCGTCGTCTGACTTTGATTTAGCGGACGGTGAGCAGTTCATGCTTACTCGTAGGATTATTCCTGATCTTAACTTTACTGAATCCACAGCAGCTTCACCAACAGTGACACTAACGGTAGAGCCAAAACGTTTTTCTGGGTCAGCTACAAATACGATGGCATCCAATACCCAAAGTGTGGCGTCTAGCAGTGCTACGCTGGACCAGTATACAGAGCAGGTATTTATCCGTGCCCGTGGTAGGCAGATGTCGCTTAAAGTTGAGTCCACCGATCTTGGGGTGCAATGGCAGTTAGGTTCACTACGTCTTGACGTTCGACCGGACGGCAAGCGATGATTCTACTTAAAAACTTTGTCGCTCCAGCATTACCACTGCCGCCCCCGCAATACGATGTACGGCAACAGAATGAACTTATTCGGGCGCTTCGTTTGTATTTTAACTTGCTGGATAGGTATTTAAATCAACTTACTAACGAGGTCAATGGCAACATGGAACCGTTTTCCGCCACATCACTAGATGCCTTTGGTCGGTTGCGTGTTAGCCAACCCTATACGCTTTTTGATAGCCAAAATAGGTACGCCGCTGACAATCAATTTGATGTATCAACCACAGGAACAGGTACAACCTCTTTCCTGACCAATGAAGCAGCCGTCAAAATGGAGGTTACTGGCGCGGGTGTAGGCTCAGTCATCCGTCAGTCTTATCGGTCTTTCCCTTACCAACCAGGAAAAGGGTTATTGGTGCTTGCGACCTTTGTGATGGATAGCAGCACTAGTGCAAATTTGACGCAGCAAGTTGGCTACTACAACGCACAAAACGGCGTGTTCTTTAAACGTAACGGCTCAACAAATTCATTTGTTTTACGTTCTTATGTCACAGGCACTGTATCTGACGCTCGTACAGTAAATCAAGCAGATTGGAACGGCGACAAGCTAGATGGTACAGGTGAGTCGGGGTTTACGCTTGACCCTAGCAAAGCGCAAATTCTTTGGATGGATTTTGAATGGCTTGGTGTTGGTTCGGTGCGTTGTGGGTTTATTATCAACGGCGAATACATTGTTTGCCATACCTTTAATAACGCCAACGATATTTCCAACGTTTATATGACTACGGCTATTCTGCCGGTAAGGTATGAGATCAGCACGACTACATCAGCCGTTGCTGCTAGCATGAAAGCTATTTGTTCTTCTGTTGTGTCCGAAGGTGGGTTTGAACAAATATCAATTGACCATGTGGCGCGTCGCACTACATCGTTTACTAACATTGATACGGCAACGTTTTATCCTATTGTATCCATTCGTCTTGCTTCAGGTCGTACTGGGGCAGTAGTGCTACCAAACCGCGCTCAATTTTTGCCGCTTACAAGCCAAAATTATGAAGTAGCTCTACTTAAGAACCCTACACTGACGGGAGCTACTTGGGCTGCAACGGTGCCTTCAGACTCTAATGTGGAATACGATGTTGCAGCTACGGCTATTTCCTCGGTGGGTACGATTTGCCAAACCGATTACGTCACTTCTTCTGGTAGTGGTGGTACAACTGAAACAACGGCTCCTACTGGGTTTAACTGGGATTTGCAGCTAGGTGCAACTATTTCGGGCACTAGCGATATTTATACACTTGGCGTACGGACAGTATCTGGCGCTACTAAAGGTGATGGTGTAGGGTCCATCTCCTTCTATGACCTTACGCAATAGAGGTAAATCATGGCACTTAAACTACCTGCTGATTGGGCGGACCCAACAAAATACGACGCTCAAAAAAAAATTGATTGGTTTAATGACAACGATATAACAGCAAAAGATTTAAAGAGTGCTGGTATTGACGACGGTACCATTAATTGGATGCTTGCTAACGGGCTGAATAAAACGCCCAGTGCAGCGGAAGAAAGTGCGGTCACCGCAGATATTGCCCAAGATCTTTATTCACAAGCTAATGATGCGTACACCGCTAGAATTAATGCGTTAGCAACTGCTACAGGACTTGCGAGATCCACGGTTGCCGCCAGAGTTAATAGTGGATTAACCGACGCACAAATAAGAGCTTTAGCCCAACCAAACACTGGGGCTACAAACACTGGGGTTACAAACACTGGGGTTACAAACACCACAACTACTACAACCCCCACAACTACTACAACCACTGGAACAACTAACGTCAAACCTTCAACCGTTTATACGGGTACGTCTGTATCCGGTCCTACTGCTACAGGTTCTGGGCTATCTGCACTCAAAGCTCAAAATCAAGAACGCCCTGTTTATAAGGACGCGACGTTTGGGTTTCGTGCGCCTTACGAAGCACCTACAGAGTTAGCTCCTGCAAAAGGATTAGGACAACTTGTTTCTCAATATGTAGGGCAACCTAATCTGCGGACGATGACTCGTTCGATTGGGCCTGGGGGTATGGGGGTGCTGACTGAACAGCCTTCCGCAGGGCTTTCTTATGCAACTCGTCCTGGGGGCATCGGGGAGTCTCAGTATTTCCAAAATATTGCAGATTACTTTTCAGACCCGACGATTACACCGCAGTCTGCCGCGTACGAAATGTACAGGTACAACATCCCAGAGACTGACATACAAGCTGCAATTGGGATGACCCCTACAGAGTTTTTTGCCCAACGTGCTGCACAACAAGTTCAACCTGCCGCACCAACAGTGACAACGAATACAGGTATATCTGCACTTGCGCCACCGCCAATAAGTTATGAAAAGCCTGGGTTCTCAACACCGTTTACAGGTGGGTTATCGTTTGCTATGCAGCCTGGGGGTATCGGTAGAACTCAGTATTTAAATAACATTGCTTCATATCTTAATAAGGGTGTATCACCTGGGTCACTAGCCGCAGACATGGCGCAGTATGGTGTGACTTCGGATGACTTAATTGCAGCCCGTGCGATGTTCCCTGGCGGTGCGCCAAGCCAAGCGGGGATGCCTATTTCGATTGCTACGTCTACAGGAACTACAGGAACGCCGGAAGCACCTCCTGTAATAGAAGGGGACCGTGCAGGGGGACCAATAGCCCTTGCCGAGGGTGGCAAAACAGAAATGGCTGGTGAGAAGAAGTTTTCAGTAACAGATTTTATAAAGCCTAACGTAGCCGGGTATCAATGGGATGCTTCTAAAGATTTGGCAACAAAACAAGGATATATAAAAGATTTACTGGAAACATATGACCCGTATCAGATAAGGTCTGCGATTCAGTTTTTTGATCCTACTAATGCAACAGAAGATAACTTCAGACGTTTAGGTATAGCTAGAAATCAAGCCCCAGAATTCAGAAGTAATGTTGTATTTGGCCCTGAGCTTAAAGGCTTAGAAGCTGCTGCTTTGGCAAACATGAGTCCTGCTGATAGAGAGATGGCGTTACGGGAGATGATGATTCGCCAAGGACTTACGGGGCGTGAGTATTTCCCAGAAAGTATGTTTGGAAGCACAAGTGTTGCTCCTGCAATTGGATACATCCCTGGCGTTTTTGGTGATCGTGATCGTGATGAAAAGGGTCGTCCACTCCGTGCTATGTATCGCTATGCCGAAGGCGGTGGTGTCGGTCGTGGTCTAGGCAGTATTGCCATGAAAGGCTACGCTCAAGAGATGGCACAAAAGGGTCGGTTTGGCGACACGATGCTAGCCCACATTAGCCCCGAAGAAGCTCAGATGCTACAAGCCGCAGGCGGTGCGGGTACTATAAATCCACAGACTGGCCTGCCTGAGTATTTCAGTTGGAGGAAATTGTTAAAGAAAGTAGCCCCAATTGTTCAATTTGCTGCTCCATTCATACCTGGGATTGGGCCATTAGCTGCTGCGGCTATTAGTGGTGTTGCCGGTGGGTTTTCTGGGCCTGGGGGATTTAATTTTAAACGTGGGTTGATGTCAGGCTTGATGTCTTATGGCATGGGGCAAATGGCAAAAGGAATAGAAGCAGCGGGGCAAGTAGGTCAAGCTCCTGTAGTAACTCCTGATGTTGCTGGTAATGAAGTAGCAAATCTTGCAAGTAGAGTACCACCATCAGTAACTAACGCGTCAATTGATTTAGATCCAATAACAAATATGCAGCCTCCACCAACCACCTATGCTCCTATATCTCAAGCAAGTCAGCCAATAACTCCTTCTATTGGTGATTATTTTTCAAGAGGGGCAGACAGACTTAATCAGTTGTATACCGGTGCATCTAATCTAGCTACAAACGTTCCAGGCGCGTACGATGCGGCAAAACAAGCTATGGGTATGACGTTTGGACAGGCAGGTATAGCTGCTGGAACAGGGGCGCTCGGTATTATGGGTGAAAATGAGCGCCTGAAATATCTTGAAGAGCAAAAAGCTAAAGGTCTTTTAAAAGCTGAAGAAGAAAAAGAATATGAAGATCTTTTCCGTAGATTGATGGGTAATTTTGCTGGAGGCGGTGAGATTGCCGCAATGGTTGCTGGAGGTGCTACTGGGCCTGCTAACGAACCACGCACAATAAATGGCGCAGGGGATGGCATGAGTGATAGTGTGCCTGCTACCATCGAGGGTGTTCAAGAGGCGCGTCTTGCCGATGGAGAGTTTGTGATCCCTGCCGATGTTGTTGCAGATTTAGGTAACGGCTCCAGTAACGCTGGGTCTAAGAAACTTTACGCCATGATGGATCGAGTTAGAAAAGCACGACATGGCACAACAAGACAACCGCCCGAAGTTGATACGGGTCGTTTGATGCCTGCTTGAGGAATTAATTATGTCTACTACAGCCGTTCAATATAGTGCCGACATTCCTGACGTACTTAAACCGTTCTATGCAGGGGTTGCTGCAAAAGATGGACAACCAGCCGTTCCAGGGCTTATCGAACGGGGCATTGGAGCAATCTATCCAGGCGGGTTAACAGGACAAGCTGCTTATCAAGCTCAGTACGCTCCAGTCATTCAAGCAGGACTGATGGGTGCAGGCAGTGTTGCCGGTCTTTCTCCGTTTCAAACGTCAGTAGGTCAGCAACTCGGCACAATGACAACACCTGGGCAATATGCTCTAGGTACACAAGCTGGGCAAGCTGCTGCCGCTGGATTACAAGGGCTTCAAAATTACCAATCGATGGGAGTTGCTGCACCGCAGCTAACGACTTATCAACTTGACCCTGCTCGGCAATTTACATCGGCTGAATCCCAAGCCTATATGTCGCCGTACATGCAGGCGGTCGTAGATAGACAGCAGGCAGGTGCTATCAAAGCAGCTAAAGAAGCGCAGTTAGGACAAAATCTTGCTGCGGCGCGTCAAGGCACTTATGGTGGTGCTAGGCAAACGCTTCTCCAAGGTCAACGTGAACTAGGTTTGCAATCGACACTGGCAGATATTCAGGCTAAAGGTCTACAGTCTGCGTTTGAAAACGCCCAAGCCCAATTTGAACGTGATCGTGCTGCACAGATGGGTATCGGTAGTCAGAATCTGCAAGCAGCACTTGGGGTTCAGCAGCTTGGTGCAGGGCAAAATCTTCAAGCACAGTTAGCAAATCAAGCAGGGCAGCAGCAAGCCGCACAGACTCAACTTGCTGCGGCTCAAGGGCTTGGCGGGTTGGCAGGTACGTTTGGTCAGCTTGGCACACAACAACTTGCAGGTCAGCTTGACCTACTCAAAACGCAGGGTGCCTTTGGTGACTTACAACGTGCCATTGAGCAACAGAAGATGGATGCCCAACGGCAATCACTCCTTGACCAAGCACAGTACGGGCAGACTCAGGTTGGTCAACTATCTAACTTGCTGCGTGGTATACCGACAACTGCGGCAACGCAGACAACGACAACGCCCCCACCGAGCTTTGCTAGTCAGTTGACTGGCTTGGGCTTGACAGGGATTGGACTGTATAACATGCTTGGCGGGGGTACTAAATGAGCCTTCGGACACTAGAAAAAGCGGTCAATAGGACCGCAGATCGTACGGTTGGTGACATTGTTGCCACTTATGGATCTAACGTGCAACGCCTAAAGATGGACGCTGCTGCGGGAAAGATTGACCCCACGACGGCACTTATGGCGATGATGACGATCCAACGGATTGTTGCTGCAAACACTCAACCACCGTCCGGCACAACTGTGGCACAAGATACCGGGATGGCACCGCCTCCACAACCAATGGGCATGTCTGCTATGGCTCCCCAAGCTGCACCGCAACAAGCTCCAGTCGGTATGGCCTACGGCGGTCAAGTTGCTGTCAGTAATAACCAAGTGCCGTCACCTGCGATGGAGCGTGGCATCTCCGGCCTACCTGTGCCTGACAACATGTTTGACTATGCTGATGGCGGCATGATTGCATTTGCTGGTGGTGGTGATGTGCAGCGGTTTGCTCCGGGTGGTCAGATGGAGTTATTTCCTGAACTAGATAGATTCGGGCAACCTAAACCAAGGCTGAGTGGTGCTCCAAGACCTACTGGCACGACGTTCGCGCAAGCGTTTCCAAGTGCAGCGGCAACACCTGCTGCTGCGACACCATCGATGTTCTCTCGTGGATTGAGCTATTTAGGGCGTGCGTTTCCAGGTGCAGCGGCAATAGGAACTGCCTTGTTCGGCTCGGATGACCTAAATGCTAATGAAGCAGAGACATTAGCAGTACTTAAACGTCTATACGCTTTGGGTTATACGCAAGAACAAATTAACGCAATGAAGCCTGAAGAGGCTAAGCGTGTTGCCATTGCAAACAAACCACCTCAAGAAACATTCCCGCAAGCTGCGGAGCAACAAGCTGTAGCAGAAGCCCAAGCTGCGGCTAATAAACCACCACCCCCGAAAGTTCCGTCTGCGGCACCGGCGGCACCGGCACCTGCTAAACCTGCTGAACTTGGGCCTGTACCCATGTTTTCTGCTGCACGTTCCGCAGCCGAAGGTACATTACAAGCAGAAGGGGGCAAAGATATTCCGGTGGTTCCTGGGCTTTCGCAGATCAGAAGTGAGCGAGTCAAACAGCTTACTGATGAAGGCTATGACTTCAATCTTCTCAAAGATATGGTTGCTGAGAACCGCAAAGATATTGAAGCGATTCCACAAAAACGAAAAGAAGCTGCCAATATGCGGGTTCTTGAAGCAGGGTTAGCCATTCTAGGCGGCGCGTCGCCACATGCGTTTGTCAATATCGGTAAGGGTGCCGAAGGTGCCGTAAAAGGTTACGCACAAGATATTAAAGAGCTTGATAAGCTTGAACGTGATTATAAGTTACAAGATCGTCAGATCCGTACCCTCCAGAACAAAGAAGCCGCAGAGTTTACGAAAGCAGATCAATTACGTTTGGATAAAGCTATTGAACGACGCGACAAAGCTCTGGGTGAATACAACCTGCGTGTTGATAGACTTGCCGGGATTATGTATGAAGGCGAAATGGGTCTATACAAGCAGAAGGCACAAGACGCTGCGGCTATGGAGCGCACCAAAGAACAAGGTAGAACGCAGCTAGCAGCGGCAAGGATAGGTGCTAGTAGACCTTCACAACTCTCAGAGTTGCGAGATTTATTCCGTAGTAGTGATCCTAAAGATAGACAACTTGCCGAATCGTTTATTGGTCAGAACAAGATGGGCAAACTCACATACGAAGAAGCCATGAAGCTTGTATCTGGTGATCCAAGAAATCTGAGTAAAAATCCCGCTGAATTATCAAGGTTAGCTAGAGAATATATGCGGTTGTCCGAAGGTGGTGCAGAAGCAGCGCCATCTAAACCCCCAGCAAACAGGGCACCTCTATCAACGTTTGGTGGTTAACAGGGGACTTCGATGGCCTTTGATGTCCGACGTGCATTGCAAGAAGGTTATAGCTACTCAGAGATAGCCGAGTATCTTGCTGGTAAACGTAAATTCAATCTTGTTGGAGCGCGTAACGAGGGGTACTCTGACGAAGAGATTGTTAAGCACTTATCTTTTGAACCGACGATTGGCGGGCAACTCAAGGAAGCCGTCAAGGGTATAGTGCCTGGAGCGATTGGGCTTGTTGAGCAAGCTGCTGTTGGTGCGTCTGCGCTTTTACCTGACCAGTATGAAGCTGGTGCACAGGAAGCTATTCGTGGGGTTGCTGCCGCAGCGAAGAAACCATTTGCACCTGAAGCTGGATACGAAGAGTCAGTAGGTCGTAAGTTTGGCGAAGCCGCAGGCTCGTTTGTGCCGTTTCTCGGTCTTGGTGCTCTCGGTGTTGCGGGTCGTGTTGGAGCAGGTGCACTTGCTACGGGGTCTGGTGCGGGTGAAGCGTTAACACGTGCACAACAAGAAGGTGCGACTCCTGGGCAGCAGTCTCTATCCACAGGACTTGGTGCCGTTGTTGGCTTGTCTGAACTTATTACACCGTTCAGAATACTATCGCGTATCCCTGAAGGGGAAGTGCTGTCTGCGGCTAATCGTATTAAGCGGGTTGCTATGGCTGGCGGTGAAGAAGCCGCACAAGAAGCTGCTGCTGGGCTTGCACAAAACCTGATTGCTCGTGGCGTTTATAAACCTGAGCAACAACTTATTGAGGGACTAGGCGAACAGGCTGCGTACGGTGGTGCTGTTGGTGCGTTGGCGCAAGGTCTTTTAGATGTTGCACTTGGACGTAGAGCAAAAACTGCGGCTACACCTGCACAACCAACTACCCCTGCGGTAGAAGAACAACCTGCTATAACTACCCCTGCCGCACCTACGGCACCCACGACATTTGCTCCTGCACGCGGTGTACCTGAGACTGCCACACAGCAAGACCTCTTTACAGAAGAAAACATCCAACGCACAGCGCAATCGACACGTGAGGCTCAAGATCGTCTGTTTAAGCTGAGAGATGAATTTGATCTTTATCAGCGAGAGAACGAAAGACTTGCAGCAGCCTATGAGCGCGAGGCTGATCCTGTTAAGAAACAGCAGATCTACGACCAAGCCGTAGCACTTGCGAAACCGCTAAATGAACTAAAGACTCAGATCGAAGCTGTAAAAGGTACGCTAGGTGCAGCAGAAGGTGCACGTCCTGGCGCTGGAGAACCACAATTAGATTTTGAAGCTCCGTTGCCTAGTATCGGTGATCGTGTTGGGCAAGTTGCTAAAACTGAGTACCGGCCAGATACAGGGACCGTGATTGGTGAGGAAGCCGCAGCTCCACGTTTGAACGAGCAGCAACAACGCATGCTGGAAGAACAGCGTGTGCAAGGTATTCGTGACAAGATCGCAGCAGGAGAACCCGTAACCCAAGCAGACATGATGCGGGTTAAGTTCTTAGAGCGTGATCAGTATCAAGAGGAAGCGGCTAAGCCCACCCCTGCCTTAGACCTATCACAGCAAAAGGTAACTAGGTTTCCATTAACGCTTCAGCGTACGGATATCGAACAACCTAAGATGAAAGTGCAGAAGCAACTTGCTGCACCAGAAACTCGTCCTGTAACGGAGCAGGACTTTCGTACGATGGGTATTGGCGCGACTAATAAGAAGTTACGTGAAGAGATACTGGGTAAAGATCTTGCCAACTCTGAAGACCGTAGGTTCGTAAAAGAGCGTCTTGAGGCATACGCTAGTAACCCCAATCGAAGCCCTGCGATAACTCAAAAAGTTAACAGCTTTTTAGAAAATTCTATCTTCTTAGAACAGATGGAGTTACCGTTAGCTCCAAGGAGAGATGAGGATGTCAAACAACCTGAGCAACCTGTCGCCGGAGCAAGTGAGCCAAGCGTTTCTGTACCTGACCAAGGAGCTGCCGTCGCTGCCACCGGATCTGAAGCACCTGTCGCAACTGGAGTGGGCGAACCTGCACTACGCACTGAGCCACGTGATGTGGCAGAAGGAAAACAGCCCCGTCCATTAACAGAAATACAGCAGCGGGCTGCGTTTAGTAAAAGTATCGGTGCTACTTATGGGGAGCAATTACGCACCCGCCAGAATCAGCAGGCAGGAAAAGCCGTGCAGCAAGGCAGTTTCTCTGGCGTTCTTGATGCGCTTGAGAAAAGCAAGAACCCTATTGTTCAGCAAGTAGCCAAACTCGCTAGAAATCTAAAGACTAAGATCGAAGTCTCTAAAGACGCGTTTGAAACTTTTAAAGACGAGACGTACACGTCCCGTCAGCGGTCCATTGACTATGCAAAGATGCACCTCGGGGCGCTTGACTATATTCGGCAGGTTGCGCCACAGATAGAGAAGTTGCCAGACGGCGCCGCACTCCCAGATGAAGTGCTGGGACGAAACATCCAAGCCTACGAAGACGGAGAAGCTACAAGTAAGTATGGATTGCGGACGATTGTTGATAACAACAATTCCATGTTTGCGCTTTTAGGGTTACAAGACGGTGCAAAGTTACGTACTAAAGAGGACTTCTTAAACCTACGGGACGCGATTGAACGTGTTACAAAAAATATTGGTGAGAACAAGATACGACTTACGTCAACTGCGGTAGCTTTTCCTCAGATGGGTGTCGGTGGGTTGTATGACGTTGGGTCTGACACGATTAAGGTTAGTGATTACAAATCTAAAGATGAGAATGTGCTGGCACATGAAATAGTGCACGCCCAAGTTGCCAATATAGTTGCCGACCCAAAACCAGCGCAGCGTCCAACCGTGCAGCGGTTGAACAAACTATACGAGCACGTTAAACAGCAATATAAAAAAGCAGGGGCAAACGAAGATCCAGATTTTTATCGTCTCCCTTACGGTGTGTCTAGCATTCAAGAATTTATTGCAGAAGGTATTAGTGATCCTTGGTTCCAGTACGAACTATCGCGTATCAAATACCAGAACACAACCGCTTGGGATAAGTTTACTGAGTACATTGCAAAACTTCTTGGTCTGAAGAACGACAACGCACTAACCGAACTCCTTACCATTTACGGCGAGCTAACGCAGCCTGGGGTGAAAGCTAAGACCAAAGGTCAAGGCAAGTTGTTCATGGGTGCGGAGAAGGGACAGCCACAAGAACTGACTCCTGAATTTAAGAAATGGTTTGGTGATAGTAAGATAGTTGATAAAAATGGTGAGCCGTTAGTTCTGTACCGTGGGGTACGAGGTAACAAAGAAGGTGCAATTAACGCTGAACCAAGGGAAGGCTACAATGTTTTTGTATCAGACAGTCCAGATGTCGCTGCCTCATACGGTATGCCAGACGAAACTCATGGAATTCCCGGTTCTATTGTCCCGATTTACGTTAAAGCAGATAAGCTAATTGAGTTTCCTGTAACTGTAGATCGTTACGGATTTCGTAGTTTTGACAAGATAGGGTTTGATCGCCGCGCAAGATCCCTTGCCCCAGGCGAAGTTCTTGTGGCTAGGCAGGTTGTTGATATTGGCCCTATGGCCTCAGAAGCTTACCAAGTAGACAAAGAGAAGAAATATTCCCACTACAGCGATATCTACGCACTTGGTAGAGGAACTCCAGTTAAGTCAGCTATAGGTAATGTTGGTAAAGCTAAAGTGCCGTTCCCTATATCGAGAGAACAGTCTGCTGAACCTGCTGTTGATCCTACAAACAATCTGCCAGATCAATTATTTTTCAGACAGACCCCAGCCCCCATACTAACTGTGGCGGGGCAGCAAGCACAAGCAGCGGTAGCTGCTATGGCGGGTATAACAAACGCCAAGCCCAAGGGTCCGCAGATGTCTACGCTTCAGAAAGTTGGAGCGTTCTTCCAAGACCCATCGTACCGTCAAGATCAGATCGATAAGTTCCGTGTGCAGGTGGCGTACAAGGGTGCGGCTGCTGAGTCTAAGCTTGCCATGCTCAACCAGTACAACGGCAAGATCCGTGATGCGTTAGGCAACATTCGTCCTGATGTGTTTATGACTGCTGCGGAACATGCCGATACGATGGCTGTTGCCGTGATGAAGGATGGTAAGTTAAAGCTTGATCCAAAGGTGGGTTGGGTTGCAGAGAAGGGCACTGCCTCCTTCCAAGGTGTTATTGATAAGATCAAAGATCTTGGCACCAAGCTAGGCGATCAGCAGCTCGCGTTTAAATTAGCAAACGATGCGTTCATTGCTCGTCGTGCGAACTACTTCAAACAGCACCCACAACTGGGTATCTCTGGCCTGCCTGATGATGCGAAGATCAAAGCAGGTATGCAAGCCTTTAAGGACTTCCCCGAGTTAGAGGCTGCGTTCAAAGAGTTCACCACGTTCAAGAACAACTTAATCGATGCAGGTGTCGATGCAGGGCGCTTTAGTAAAGAGCAAGCTGCCGAGTGGAAAGAAGCTGCGGACTATGTGCCGTGGAACCGTATCAAAGATTATGAGGACAAGATCGCTACAAGTCCTCAAGCGTACTTCCGTGGGCTGACCAACCTCAAGCAGATGAAAGAGATCCGAGGCGGCACCGACGAGATCAACGACATCTTTGACAACATGGTGGGCCTGTCCTTCTGGCTTGTTAACGGTGCGATACGCAACCATGCTGCGGTGCAACTCACTGACGCATTTGTATCCAACGGGTTAGGTGCGCGGCGGGTACGCCAAGGACAGCCTGGAGTTGACCCCAACAAGACAATCTATATCTACCGCGATGGCAAACCTGAAGTCTATGAGTATGAGTCGATAGCAGATGTTTATGCGTTTAAGGGTGTGGAAAGCTTGGGGGGTCCGATCCTCAGCAGCTTCACTGCGTTCGCTAACATCTTACGGCGCACGACCACAGCTACTCCCCAGTTCGCATTAAGTCAGTTGTTCCAAGATTCGTACCGCGCCACGGTGACATCAGGCGTGAAGAATCCGTTTGAAGCCGCATCTAAAGTTATAAGCGGTGCAATAAGTGCGTACCGTGGAGATGCCACGACACAGCAGCTTGAGAAGTTTGGGATTGTGGGCGCATATGATCTGATGCCTGGACGTGCCAAGGATGAGATTGAGAAAGAGTTTGGGATTCGGCAGCGGTCTGTGCTTGAGAAGGGGCTGTCGTTCATGGAGTCGTTCTCCATCGCCTCTGATGCTGCGTTGCGTAAGGCAGTCTTTGAGCAGACGTTAGAAGAAACTAAGTCGCCGCAGTTCCCCGATGGTGACGTGCTGCTTGCACGGTATCGCGCTCAAGAAGTTATCAACTTTAAACGGCAAGGGGCAAACCGGACGGTGGGTCTAATGCGCCAACTCATTCCGTTTATGAACGCCTACATCCAAGGTATGGATGTGTTCTACCGCACAATGACCGGACGTGGGGTTGCAGCTACCGAGCGTAGTGAAGCCTTTAAGATGTTCCTCAGTACGGGTGTGAAGCTTGCCGCGCTTACCACGCTTTACACGATGTTGGTGGGTGGTGATGACGAGTACGAAGGACTGCGTGATTATGAGAAGGATAAAAACTTTATCATACCGATTGGGCCCGGAGTAAAGATACCAGTTGCTCCCGAAGTTGGGTTCTTCTTCAAAGTTATTCCTGAGCGTTTATATAACTACATCACTAGCCAAGGCACCGAACGTCCGCAGGATGCGGCGGCACTACGCAAGGCTATTGGCACCGCTGCATTTGATGCGTTTAGTGGACCTAACTTGACACCCCAAGCTGTCAAGCCTGCGCTTGAGTTGCTGGTGAACTACTCGTTCTTTACGGGCACACCGATAGTTGGACGGGGGCTGGAGAAGTTAGAACCTGCACAGCAGTTCACAGACTCGACCTCTGAGATTGCAAAGATGATCGGCGCTCTGGCTGGCATCTCTCCGATGAAGCTTGAGTATTTTGTGCGGGGCACCACGGGTATTGCAGGTGGCACGGTGCTGGATCTGTCGAACATGTTGTTCACTGATAGGCCCGACAAGCGGCTGTATGAGATGCCTGCCTTTAAGACGTTTATGTATGACAAGATCCCAGGCGGATATAAAGAGCAGTACTACGATCTGCGGGAGAAAGTTGAGCAGGTGGTCTACACCATGAACGGGTTGAAGGCTCAGGGACGTGCGGAAGAATTGCAGGAATACCTGAACGATGACCGTATCAATCTGCTTGCCTTGCGGCGGTCCATGAATCAGATCGATCAGCAGTTGGAGAAGATGCGAGCTTTCCGCAAGCTAATCTCTAACGACCCAACCATGACGGGTGCTGAGAAGAAAGATCGGTTGGATGAGATTGAACGAACGGAGAATGAGTTGCTCCGTGCCTACAATATTCCAGCGTTACGCAAAGAAGTAGCAGGACTTTAAAAAAACCCCGGCAGAGGGCCGGGGACAACCTAGCACTAATTGGGAGGAGCGCCAGGAGAGTGAAGAATTCCGAGCGGACTATATCACTTTATCCGCCAACAGCGCAACCCATACATACCCTGCTCTACAACTTGTTTACAGATAAGCTCATATCTGAAGCGAGCAGCCTCCCATCGTACTTTCTCGGCAACCTCGTCGGTGTTCGTGCAGGGTATGAAGAAAGACATACCGACATCAAACGTTGACCAAGGGACTATCATCGTCGCGCCTAAGACTTTTATCAAGAATCACCTCCTCTGAGAACACGTTGAGTTTCGAGCTATCAAACTCTAGTGCGTTGACTGCGCTTGCATCACTAGCAATCGTGCCCTTCAACATGCGTTTGCGCTTGATGCCTAAGAGTGAGCCGTTCTTTTTATAGGGCTGCAACGATCCGTCGAAGTCAATATAGTCTTTGGATACCGCTGCACGCCAGTCTCGCACATCGATGTATATACGCTTGGTATCTGGCTCGTATCGCACAACGACCTTGCCCTTGGGTTCCCGCAAAGGAGCAACTGCGATCCCTGTGCGTTTGTCTGCCTCGTTGTTGATAACAAGTATGTCGTGGTAATGCTGCTGCAAGAACCCACCCAGATAGTCATTGACGTGTGAGAACTCTTCACGGTTCTGCTCGCGGGTGCGCTTCACAAGATCTACTGCGTGTTTAAAGACTGGCTCGACGGCAATGTCGTGCAGTCCTAAGTTCTTGGCAATGATGCCGCCCGTAATCGCAATCGCTATACCGGCAGACCAGAAGCGTTCTGTGTTAACGATGTTGGCTGCTTTATCTAGCTTCTCGTTGATCCGGTTTAGCAGTTCAATAACAGTGGGCAAGTTCATAGCGATATACCGGATGTAAGGATCTATCGCATGCCCGTAGTTGTTTGTCAGTCTGCCAAAGTGAGCCTTAGACCATGTCGGGTCATCGTGCGGATCAGGCAGGATGTAGTCCTCCAGTATGCGTAACAGCTCCGCTTCAGGAAACGACTTAATGGTTAACAGCGCGTCCTTGATACGCCGGTTGGATGTTGTTACGACAGGGATCGACCACGATACATTGTTTACACGTTCGACGTTCGCCTTGGAGGACATGCGGTTCTTGCCCTTGCCTGACGTGATGTCATAGACCAGATTCGACATGATCTTGGGTTCCATGTTCGTCAACTCGTCAATCGTCGGAGTCAGACTCTGCATGACACCCAACCGTTGCAGCCTGTGGTTGTGCGTATCTTTGTAAGACAGGAGAAGTTCTTTAGGTCTGCCGTATATGGAGTTAATGCCATGAAGCAGCGTCGTTTTGCCCGAGCCACCCTTCTGACTGATGAGGTTCAGCACAAATCCATCGAGCATCCCGCCACCTACAAACTTCATCAGTGGGCCACCGAATCCCATGAAGAAAGCAAACGCTCGCTGCTCCATGTTGGGCCTACCCCATGCGTTGATGACATCTTTCCATACGTGGAAGTCGCCCTTCGACTGCATCATCGGCACGATAGGTAGTGTGGCACTTGTGGGCGGGCTGTAAACCTCTTCGCCTGTTGCAAGAATCTCACGTTCGCCAATCACAAAGCTGCTGTTGTCATCGAGCCAACCAAATTGTTTACGTGCAATCTCTGACTTGCCGATTGCTTGCAGTTCTTCAACCCATCTTGTGACATACAACATAAGCGCATCCTGTTTCTTACCTAGCACTGCCATACCCTGGGCAGCAATCGTGTTAACAAATCGTTCTTTAGAAAGTGCGGCGTTCAAAGGAATCATAAATTCTCTGGTGCCATCCTTGGGTAGATGGAGGCGCAGCCACAATGTTTCACCTTCTTCGGGATCGTGGATACGCTTCACCACATAGAAATCATATGGGTATATGAGTTCGTCTTCCTCGTCGGCACTTGATGCCTTGCGGTAAATACCGCCGACACGCCCCCTAAAGAACGGGAACGGATACTGCGGGATCTGATAAGTCTTTTCTTCTTTTGTTATAGGTTCTACAGATACGACAACACGTTCTTCTTCAGTCGCTGCTACCACCTCCCGATCAAGAAGAATAGGCGACGAAACTTTTTGCGGACAATCCGCGCATAACGCTGGGTTTTCTTTACGATACCAATCACAGGTGTACGGTCCTTTGGTTTTAGCAGCTTTATCCTTAGTGCGTTGTGGGTTGTACTCTGGGTGCTTTTTGGACAGTAGCTGGATAGCCTTTTCACCATCGACGCACCGTAACGCTACGGACAACGCACCACGCCATAAAGGTTCTGCTAGGGTTTCTTGATTCTCGTAGGCGTATGCGATCTGAGCGCATCCTTCACCATTGAGAGACTTTATTAATATGTTCTTGAACTTAGACTGATAGTTCCCCATGAGTGCCATTGTCGTTGCGTCCATCTGGCGCACAAAGGGCTTTTCTCCAGGGATGTCAAGGATTGACTCAACCGTAGCTAGTTGATCTTCAAAGTCTTCAAAGTTAATACGCTTGCCCCACATCAGCACGGTCACAGCTTGTGGGCTGTCGGGGTTTTTAAAGTTCAGTGTTTCTGGGATTCGCAGGATGCGTGCTGTATCTGCTGTTACTGCGGGGTCTGCGAAAAGCCCGTGCGTATTGCACAGTGCCTTGAGTCCTTCTGCTTTGGGTTTCCATGTTGCGGCACTCAGCGGTCTGTCGGCCACCCAGTACACGTGCAGTCCACGCCCTGAGTTAATGACTGCTGTAGGCTTAGGAAGTTTTGCTTGCTTTACAAACGCTTTGAGTGCGTTTAGTCCTTCGGTTTGATCTTCGTATTTTTTACCTGCGCCACAATCGATGTCTAGATACAGTGATCCAAGCTCTTTAACGTTTGTGCCTTTGCGCCCCTCCTTGGCATTGTTGTATGAAGCTGTTGCGAAGTATGCGTCGTAACCATCATGAACCAGCACATCTGCTTGGTCTGACAACTCCTCAATGGTATCGACGAATATTTGTTTTGGTGATCTGTCGCTGTGTAATCCCACCGCACAGTATGGCCCCGTTGGGGGGAGCACTGCCGCTAGGAAGTCATTCCTTGAAAACATGCCGTCGTTCCAATGCGCCGTCGTAAATTAAGGTAGGCAGGGATAGGACGGCGGACTACCCTTTTCGGGTGCCCCCTAGCCTCCTCAAACTTTTAAGTATCCGTATCAGTCATCCCACTCTTCAAGAACTTTGCTGAGATCTTTCTTGGGTGCAGGCTCTTCTTTCTTCACGCTGCGTTTGGTAGGCTCAGCGGTTGCTTCCACTTCGGCTGTAGCAGGGGTAACTGCTGCGGCTTGTGGGGGTGCACCAGGAATATCAAGGTCAGCGGTTTCCGGTACACCGTCTACTTGTGCAACCGTCATGGTAATCGCTTTCTGAGCGGTTTCGGACTTACCCTTCTCAATGACCGTCGTGAACTCGTTGGTCTCCAAATAACGCACAGGCTTGAACGTCAGCTTGGGCGATTGGCTACTTGTATCGAAACGCATCTCAGTAACCACGGCAGAGATAGGAATACCCTTGGTGCCAATCAAACGAGCATAGGTTTGCAAAGGCCACTTCCCAGGTTCACCTTCACCAAAGATAGACATGCTAGGCAGCGTAAGCTGATAGACCTCGCCATCAAGATCATGTCCAAGCACCACAGCAAGACGTTGTTGGAAACGGCAAGCACGTGAATCACCAGCGCCAGAGCCTTTAACATCTTGTGGGCAACCTTTGCAGGTTTTGTTCTGCGGTTCCTTCACAGACGGGTCAGGGGTTTCACCATCAGGAGACCAGCAAGTGGGACGGGTTATAGCACCCTTCTTGTATGTACCCATATAAAAGATACGAGATACCTTGGGCGCTGCGTTTACGATAACTACGTTCATCGCACGATCTTCGTTCTTGGCAACTTCTTTGCCGTTGAGCATCATGCGGAACACACCACCCTCGATGGAGATGCGGGGGACACTGCCTCCGCTACCCATAAGCGCACGGGTTACATCGTCTAACCCTCCCAACTGTGCAAGGTGTGCGGGAAGGTTGCTACTTAAAACAGTTAATTCACTCATCATTTTCTCCGAATGGTGACAGCGTACTTGCTGTCGATGTTAAGACCAGGGGGAAGCAGGTCAGGGTTTTCTTCAAGGAACACGGACATGTTGGTTTGGGCAATACGCTTTTCCAACAGTTCTAAAGCACTGTGCTCTTTGATGAAGTTGTGGAACGAGTGCCAGTCGCTTGTCCAGTATCGTTTGGCAACCTTGCGAGTAACCGTACCATACTCGGTTTTGAAACCATCAGCACCCATGTGTTTGCATACCTCAAGCAGTTCGCTCTCGATAAGCTCTAGACTTTCTTTTAGTTCTGCATCCTCCTTCTCGTACTGCTCTGCAATCTCTTTGCGTTTGTCGCGTATCTTAATGTACGTCTTGACAAGCTTATCAGCTTTCATATCCATTTTCACTCTCCTAGTTATTACAACTAAATATTACCAATAAACTTTATGGATGTCAACTCTCCTTCATGATGTTGTCGTAAAGGTCAACCAATCTCGTGTGGATGTCCACTTTGGATTGGAGCATGGCATACATCTTTCTCTCTACCGGCGAGCCTTGAAGGTGCACCACCGTACATGGATTACGTTGGCCTGCTCGATGCACACGTGCGTTCGCCTGTAAATAAGTTTCTACAGACATCACTGGAGACCAATAAATCACAACGTTCGCTGCGTGAAGTGTGACACCGTGCGACGCTGCTTGCGGTTGGATGATAAGCACCTTGGGGTCAGGCTGCGTTTGGAATCGATTAAAGATATCAGTGCGTTTGTTAACACTAACCTCACCGTTCACAATTTCGCAGGAGTAGCCCGACTTGGTAAGCTCTTCATTAACAAGTTGTATGGCATGTCGGTACGGTACAAAAACAATCACCTTGTGACTTGCCTCGTCAATCACTTCTTTCAACGCTTCAATACGATTAGACGCATCGAACGACACCACCTCACCACTGTCTGAGTAAACTGCACCACAAGATAATTGCAGAAGTTTGTTCAGGTTGGCTGCGGCATTGACTGTTGTGATCTCTTCACCCGCTGCTATCGTTGTCATGTGCTTGCGGATGTGCTCGTAGTACTGCATCTGCTGTTTAGTTAGCGGCACGTCCCGAGTCACATAGGTCATGTCCGGTAAATCTAAGCACTGCTCTTTAGTAAACCTGATAGCTGGCTGTAGCACTTGATGCACGATGTCCTCTGCGCGGGGCTTGGGTACCCACTTGAAGTTCGTTATCTTTTGCATCACTTGGTCTTTGAATGAACCAAAGAAGCGTGGTACGCCAGAAGGATTGATGATCCTTGCTAATCCGTATGCGTCTGTTGGTGCCTGTGCTGCGGGTGTGCCCGTTAACATCCAGATCCATGTATCTGCTTTGATGATTGATTGAAGTGCCTTCCATCTTTTTGTACTCACTGTTTTGTATGCGTTAGCTTCATCGACCACGATCAGATCGAAGTCGTTTTGGTTAACTGCATCTTTTATAATTTCTAGACCGTCGAAGTTACAGATCACAAAGTCAGAGTCTGTGTTCACTGCCTCAATGCGTTTCTTTCTGTCGTAGCTGTGGGCCACCGTCACTGTGCGGTGCATGGCAAATTTAAACAGATCATTCACCCATGCTGACTGCATGATGGATAGTGGGCACAGCACAAGAACTCTACGGATCATGCCGATGTTCATCAGGTAATCCGCTGCCCAGATAACACTGCCAGTCTTGCCGGTGCCCTGCTCGTTAAAGCAAAAGCCTCGTCGATGCAACGTTAAGAACTCTGCCGTTGTGCGTTGATGTGCAAACGGTTTGTGTAGTCCAGGCCAATCGTACTGTGCAGTGATGGGGGACGGGACGTTTTTGATTCGCAGGTTCTTGAGGACTTGTGCTTCTTCTAGCCCCCACTTAACTAGCACCTCCCCACTGTCTAAGATCTTGCTCTTTGGTATGACCGTTGTGATCCGGTTCGGTTGCCTGACTCTCAGGAGCAGGGCTTTGTTAGCGACTATCTGCATAATATTTTCTATATAGGTTGCTAACCGCCCCTTTGCGGGTCTTCATAAAATCACTTGTCCGAAATATTTTCCTACCGTTAGGGGTAGTAACGTATGCGCTCCATCCAAAATCACATGTCCATGATGGAGGGTTTGTTTGAACTAACCGCTTACGTTCTTCCTTAAATACTTCTAAATATCTACCTTCAATCTTTACCAAAGCCGCAAACTCGTCTTCACTTATTTTCGCTTTCATTTTCACTCTCCATGACACCAACAGGCCGAAAGTGAATTTTCACTCCGGCCCACCCAAAAACTTGTACTACGGTACTGCTTACTTCTTGCGTTCGCGCTTGCTAGTTTCTGAAACCAACTTGCCCGATGAATTACGTTTGAACGATCTATTTGTTGAAGCTGATGTTACGCTATAACCGTCTTTATTGCTACCCCCCTTACTGAGGGCACGCTTGTGTGCAATGTCTTTACCTTCGCGGGTATCGGCTTTGCCATTACCGTTATTGTCTTTACCGTTCTTATCTACTGCACGACGGGCACGTTGCCGCTCCATACGGTTCTCATGCTCACCACGCTTCAGTTGCATCTGGTACTCGTGCTTGTACGGACGAGGACTTTTTGTATAGGGCATAGTATTTCTCCCGTTCGATTTCGTACTTCTTCGTCCCAACGCTAAAGATCTTAACGATCTTAACCCCAGGATGATCCTCAGCAACCCAATCCCTAACCATGTACATCTTGGGCGCTATGTAGCTATACACCGTCACGCTTTTCCCAGGCGTTTTCGACTCAACCAGCACCATCGCTTGGTGCATGTACCGCTCAATTATGTCGTCCATTATGGGGGCAGCTTGTCACAGCGCAGTATTGTTTACAGGAGAAGTTAGGACGTGCGTTCCACACATCGTTTTCATACGCCGCTTCCAACTGTGCTGTGTCTCGCATCCATTTTACCCAGTGAAGCTGCGGTGCGCTAGTGTCGTAATCCACCTTTACAAAATCGTTTGCAACAACAAACAACAGTCCCGCCTTGATGCGTTTGATCTGCGGGAAGTGCACGAACAAGGCAAGTGCCAGAATCTCTAGCTGCTTGGTGTCCGCATACTTGGAAGACTTGCCTGTCTTGTAGTCCACCAGAAATGCCTTGTCATCTTTAATAATCACAAGATCAGCCACACCACGCCACCACACGTCGGGTGCGAAGAAGTCACATGCCTTAAGATCTTTGGTCAGCCCCATGCGGTATTCGCACAGGTACTCTCCACCAATCTGCTTGAGCGCGTCCAACGGCTCCTGCATGAATCTGAACTGCGGGGGGATCGGCACGTCATTCTTGATGTAGAACTCTGCCGCTTCGTGTACAAGCTTGCCATAGGTGAGGTGCTCGGTCTCAGGCTCCCTGAAATCCTTTGCCACCCGCAGGTGATAGTACTTCTTGGGACACTGTTGGAACAGTGAGAGGGAGGAATAAGACCAAGCAGCCATGTTATATCCCAGAGTCTACGTGACTGAGCAGTGCAATCTGAAGCTGCCGAACATCTGCGATCAACTCATTGACGATCAGCAACGCTTCCTCAAACTTCTTATCATTTGCCGCGACGTACAACTCCTTAAGATGTTGCTGTGCACTAATGTAAAACGGGGAAAAATCAACAGTCTCCGTAACTCTCACCATATCCTGCCTCACAATTAAGGGGTAAATCAATGCACCACTGAGGGCGACTTCGCATGCACTGTTCAACATACGCTTTGGCTTCCTCAGCTTCTTCCTTCGGTGCAATACAAGCAACTGCGTCATGGACCGTTAGCACCACCTTGTAGCGTTTAGCGATCAACGTCATCTGCTCGGCAATCACACAACGTGCAATAGCTTGGCACAGATTCTCAATCACTTTACCACCATACGTCTTGGTTGCGCCTTTTCGAGTGGGGTACTCGTACTGCGTCTTGCCATCGGTAGTTACTTTGTGCAGCCCCTCATATCGTAGCCACAACTTGTTAGGCAGCATGAAGCCCTGCTTCAGGGGATCGAATGTCAGTACACCTTCGCGCCCAAGGGACGCAGACTGCTTTTGAATGATCGCTTCTAGGCATCGTTGGGCACTCGACCATAGCTCGGGGATCTTGGCATAGGTGCTGCGGTACACATCGATAATGCGTTTACATTCAGCTTCCTCTACCTCAGTGCCAAGCACCTTTAGCTGAGCGGCAAATTTTGCCGCCCCCATGCCGTAACCTGCACCCAAGATTGTCGTCTTACCGACAAACCTTTCGTCCTTGCTGATCTCTTCAACCGGCTTACCGTAGATGGCACTAGCCATAATCTTATAGACATCCTCACCTTTCTCGAAGGCTTCTACGAGATCGTTCTGCTCAGCAAGCCAAGCCAGCACCCGTGCCTCGATCTGCGATGAGTCCGAGTCGATAATCACAAACCCTTCCGGTGCGCGTATCGCTCGCTTTAACTTGTTAGCGTTCTGTCCACGGCTCGGTAGATTCTGCAAGTTCACCTTGTCGTCACCACCCCAACGCCCCGTGTGGGCAGCGTAATACTTAAGGGGCACAGGCATACGCCCACGTTTAGCGATGTCGATGAACCGTTGTGTGCGGGTCTCTTCAAGGGTTGTCTTGTTACCAAGTCTGGCACCGACCAGGATCTGCACCCGAGGGTCAGGGTGGTTAGCTAACTCTTTAAACGCCTCGTCTGTCTTGGCAAACGCCCATGCTTCCTTACCCGTCTTAGCACTGATCTTGACAGGAGGCTCGACGCCCATCTTCTTGAGCAGTTCTGCAAACTTGTCATTGGACATCAGGTCATCACGGTTAGCCGCAGCCATCTCAAGCAGTTGCTCTTTCTTAGCCTTGACATTCTCCAGGTGCTGCTCCAAAAGCAGCAAGTCAAGCTCAAGCGTAGGTTCGGTAAACATCTTGATGGTTGTGTCGATAACTTTCAATTCCTTGGTGGGGAAGTTTTGAATCAAGATATCGAACAAGGCACGGGTCAGATTGACATCATTAATACAGTACCCGCTGTACGCCTCTAACTCATCAGGACTGAAGTCTGCCCTACGTTTACCAAGCGCATTAACTACCTCCGTTCCCTTCTTTCCAAGCTGGTACTTCTCAGCAAGAAATGCGAGGCTTCCTCCCACATCCACACCGTGCCACGCACGAGCCATAGACAGAGTGTCGAGAATACCTTTAGGGTAAATATCAAAACGCCAAGAAAGAATAGAGGCATCAAACACAGCATTGTGAGCAAGAAGAAAGCTATTTTGCCAGTCAAACTCATGGAGCCAATCGTACGTCTGCTGATGGTCCCCCGAAAACCAAATGGTCGGTTCGTCATTGACTTGCACTCCTACACCAATAGCTTCAAACAATTCGCTGCGAACGTACTCTTCAGTTGTGATCTTTGATAGGCTGTATTCTTTATCGTAATAAGTTTCAAAGTCTAGTGCAATGATGTTCATAGTTTGCCAAGGTACGTGAAGAGGTCTTGAGACTTGGCACCAGACGATAGCAGTCTGCCCCTTGCGTCATCTTTAGACTTGGTCTCACGTATAAACTTCTTGGGGATCAGCTTCTTATTTAATCTGTTATACACCGTCGCAACAGACATAGACTTAATACCGGATGCAACCGTGGACTTGTTTATGCCACCGTCCATTTCGTTACATGCTACGTGGTTGATGATCCGCAGATCAGTTTCATCCAGGTTGTACTTAGTTTGCACACCGTTCAGTGTGGTGACAAGGTCAGCAAGTTTGGCAATACTCATTTCACTCTCCTAATTGCGTAATAATAAACAGGACGTTTGGCTACATAGTTTGTGAATGTAAAGTTTACTACAACTATTCGTTTTTCTAAAAGAGGTGCCATGTATCTTCGCACTGTTCTTTCGCTAACTTTCATAATTTTTGCAAGATCCTTGATGGTCAGTCCGTGCTGATTCTTCAGCCTACGTACGATCTCCATCTGCCTACCAATAGAATCACGTCGTGTGTAGGACTTGGGTTTGGATCTCATTTAGCATCTCGCCAACAAGGTGAATGTTGTTCTCGTTCACCACGATTGCTTTGCCGTCGGCTTGAATAATTTTCGTGAGTTCTCGATCTTGGAGGGCAGTGGTCTTGCCAGCACCCGCTTTGCACTCGATAGCAAAGAACTTACCGAGAAAGCAACCGACAATATCAGGCACACCACTGCGACCATACCCACCAGTCGCAGGCATAAAGTAATAAACTCCATCACGTCTCTCCAGTTCAGCACGTACACGTTTCTTAACCTTTGCTTC
>Ga0209358_10000810_pt1 | contig 26509 bp, 25 predicted proteins | sample LauGreFa1BDMLBSN_2_FD_187574 | JGI IMG/M metagenome (GOLD analysis project Ga0209358, IMG submission 187574) | Freshwater lake microbial communities from Lake Michigan, USA - Fa13.BD.MLB.SN (SPAdes) (version 2) | ecosystem: Environmental > Aquatic > Freshwater > Lake | place: Lake Michigan, USA...
GGAAGGTTATCCTGAGAGCGTTAAATTTTTACATAAAAATACAGGGTGGAATCATAGTGCACCCATTTTATCCGACATTTTATATGTTAAGGAAGAATATCGCACAGCCGTTGAAAATGTATTAGAGCCTTATTTAAACTATTATGTTGTTAATAATTTACAAGAAGGTTTGCAGGCAATTCAATTGTTAGATGAAAACAAAAAAGGAAAAGCTAATTTCTTTTTATTGGATCAACTAAAAGGAACAAGCGCAGTTGCGGCCCCTGCAAACACGATTGCCGCATTGTCAGTGTTAGAAGTAGATAGTAAATATGCTGCTTTGGCAAGTCAATTGTTAGGTAATGTATTTATTGCCGAAAATGAGCAAGCTTTACAAACTGAATTTGACGGTATTCTTTTAGAAAAAACAGGCAAGTACGTTAAAGGGAAGTATACCTTGACTGGTGGAAGTGTTGGTATTTTCGAAGGTAAAAAAATTGGACGTGCAAAAAATTTAGAAAAATTATTAGCCGACATTCAGTCACAAGAAAAAATTGTGAATGAATTAAAGGAGAAAATTCAAGTGAAGCACAATGCTGTTTTAGAATTTAACGAATTGTTGAAGGAGAATGAAATTAGAGCTATTGAGCAATTGGTGAATACTTTAATTAATGAAGTTTTTGCAAATAAAAATAGATTAGAAAATTTACAATTAGCCCAAACTTCTGCGGCTACTAAGCTGAAGGAATTTGAGGAAAAGTTACAGTTTGAACATACTGCAATAGCGGATACAAGAATTTCATTTGAAGCCTTAAATATTTCCTTACAGGAAACCCAAACTAAATTAGAAGCAATTGAGTTGGCTTATCAAGCTGCTGAGCAAGCGTATCATTTGGCATCAGGTGAGTTTAATGAAATGAATTTGCAATTGACAAAGCAACAAAGTAAGATTGAAGCTTTGCAACAGGAAGTTTTATTCAAGGAAAATCAATTGAATGATTTACATGCACAAATTCAAACGAATAGTGTACAATTGACGGAAGCTTCTGCGGCTATTATTGAAAGTAAAGACCAATTAACTTCATTACAAGAAGGTTTGGTTGAATCTATCAGAATCAAGGAAGAAGAAGAATTAAAATTAAATGAAGCAGATCAAACATATTATAAGTTAAGAAATGATTTACAGGAAAAGGAAAGTGCATTGAGACATTTGGTGAAGTCAAAGGAGTTGGTAGATCAATTAATTAATGAGATTAAGGATAAGTTGAATAACTTAAAATTACAATTAGCAGGAACCAAAGAGCGATTGAATGTTGAGTTTAAGGTTGAAATTGAGGATATTTTAGATGAAGGTCGTTTAACAGACACTTCTTTAGATGAATTACAAGCCAATACAGACAGGATGAAAAAGCGTCTGGAAAATATGGGTGAAGTGAATCCAACTGCTATTGAAGCGTATACTGAAATGAAAAAGAGATATGATTTCATTTTAGAACAGAAGAATGACTTAGTGACTGCCAAGGATAGTTTGATGTTGACCATTCAGGAGGTAGAAGCTACTGCAAACCAAGCATTTTTGGCGACTTACAATACAGCGCGTGAAAACTTCCAAAAAGTATTTAAGGCCTTATTTACAGAAGAAGATTCTTGTGATTTGATATTGGTTGATCCAGATAATTTAGCGGAAACTGCGGTTGAAATTGTAGCACGTCCTAAAGGTAAAAAACCATCTTCCATTAGTCAATTGAGTGGAGGAGAGCGTACTTTAACTGCAACAGCTATGTTGTTTGCTATATACTTAATCAAGCCAGCTCCATTCTGTATTTTGGATGAGGTAGATGCACCATTAGATGATGCGAATGTGGGCAAGTTTACGCAAATGATTAAAAAATTCAGCGACAACTCACAGTTTATTATTGTAACACACAATAAACAAACCATGAGTGCTGTGGATGTTATTTATGGAGTAACGATGCAGGAGCCTGGGGTAAGTAAATTAGTTCCTGTTGATTTTAGAAGTTTGAGTAACTAATTACTTAGGTTTAAAATAATTTAAAGGGGTTGCTTCAATGATGAAGCACCCCTTTTTTAAATTTAAAAATATATATTTACTTTGCTTAAATCAGCGATTATATTATTTGTAGTTTGTTTTTTATTATACCTGCCATTTAGCAGACAACCTGATTATTTTGATAGTGAAACTGCGCCAGCAGTAATTAAAATGAAATCGGGTTCGATGGTTGCTGAATATTCGGAATATGGAAAGTATTATTCCATTAAAGTGGATTCAATGAATTATCATAATAGGATAGGAGCACGTGTAGAAGTCATTTATGAATTACGCGAACCAGCACATGCAAAATTAAATCAAGCTTGGGGGTATTGGTTGATTCCTGAGGAATTGGCTTGGTCATTCGGCGCATTTGTAGTTTTACTTGGTGTTGCTTATGCAACCACATATCGGCCACATCCTTCTGCCATTGCGGAGCAATTAAAAGGAACTGATGCACCTAAGAAAAAGTATGAATAGTTGAAAAAATATTGAAAAAGAATAAATGCTATGTCGAGCGAACATTGTGAGCGAAGCGATCTGAGAGCCGAGGCATAGGTGTTTATTCTTATAATATTTTTTCCGTAAATAGATTTTAAGTTAGCGTTTGAGTAGGCGTTTTATTTCCTTGTCAACATCTCGATTTTTAATGGTTTCTCGTTTGTCAAATTCCTTTTTACCTTTAGCCAATCCAATCTCCACTTTGGCATAGCGCTTTTCATTAAAAAATATACGTAGTGGGATAATGGAGAAACCTTTTTCTTTTACCTTGCCTTCTAATTTTTCAAGTTCTCTTTTGTTTAATAGCAATTTGCGATCGTGTACTTCGATGTGATTGTTTTTATTACCATGCGTATAGGCATTGATAAATAAACCCCTTACCCAAAGTTCTCCTTTGTCAAACATGCAAAAGGAATCATTAAAACTTACCTTGCCCTCCCTGATCGATTTTACTTCAGTACCTAACAATACAATGCCAGCCTCATACTTGTCCTCGATGTGGAAGTTAAAATAGGCTTGCCTATTATTGAGTTCGGTTTGTTTCACCACTTTTGCCATAAAAAATATTCCCGGTCTAGAATACTCAGGACCGGGAACAAAAGTAATATAAGTATTCTGTTTTTGAATTAGAAACTTAGATCGAAGGCCTTTTAATTTCTAAATAGGAAGGCGACTTCAGAAAGTTTGTTTTTTAACTCCTTACGATCAATAATAAAGTCTAAAAATCCATGTTCTAATAAAAATTCACTTCTTTGAAAGCCAGGAGGTAAATCTTTTTTTATAGTTTCCTTAATGACCCTTGGGCCTGCAAAACCTATTAGAGCACCTGGTTCTGCAATATTAATATCGCCTAACATGCCAAAGCTTGCTGAAATTCCCCCAAAAGTAGGATCGGTTAATAAAGAGATGAAGGGTAATTTGGCATCACTTAATTGGGATAATTTACCACTAGTTTTTGCTAATTGCATTAAGCTAAAAGCACTCTCCATCATACGCGCGCCACCACTTTTACTAATCACTAAAAATGGATGTTTATGTTCTATGCAATAATCAACAGCACGACTAAATTTTTCGCCCATCACACTACCTAATGAACCACCAATAAATTCAAAATCCATACAAGCAACCACCATAGATTCGTCGTTTACTTTTCCAACAGCAACACGCATGGAATCCTTTAAATCAGTTTTTGCATGAATCTCATCCAATCTTTTTTGATAATTTTTTAAATCGGTAAAATTTAGGGCATCTTTACTTTTGATATTATCAAACAATTCAGTGAATTCGGCATTGTTAAATAATATCTCAAAGTATTCATCACTACCAATGCGGTGGTGAAAATTACACTTGGTACATATGTATAAATTTTCCTTTAGCTCAGAACTAGTGCATATGTGATTACAGGACGGACACTTTGTCCATAATCCTTCAGGTGTTTCTTTTTTATCAGCAGTGGAAGTAGTAATCCCTTTTCTTATTCTTTTAAACCATCTGGATTTACTAGCATCATTGCCAATAGTTTCTTCGCCAGTTAGGTTTACTTCGATATCTTCTTCTCTGTTTTTCATTGGCATCGATTTAAAATAATATACACAGGCTATAATAGCTATTGTGCGTATGCAATCGGTTTCGTTATTATGAAGTTATAAAAAAATAAACAGCCACCTAATTTTTGGTTAGTGTGGCTATGTTAAAATTTTGTTTAAGCGTTACGGTTAATACAGTTTAAGTCATTAAAAGCAATTTCTAGTCTTGAAATAAAGGATTCTTCCCCTTTTCTTAACCAGACTCTAGGATCGTAAAACTTTTTATTGGGTTTGTCTGATCCATCAGGGTTTCCTAATTGGGTTTGTAAGTAGGCTTCATTCTTAATATAATATTTCAAAACACCTTCCCAGAATGCCCATTGTAAATCGGTATCCAAATTCATTTTAATTGCACCGTATCCAATGGCTTCTCTAATTTGATTTTGAGGAGAACCTGAACCACCATGAAAAACAAAGTAAACTGGTTTTGCTTCTGTCTTTAAATGGTTTTGAATATACACTTGACTATTGTTTAAAATATCGGGTCTTAATTCAACATTACCTGGACTATAAACGCCGTGTACATTTCCAAAAGCTGCTGCAACAGTAAACATATTGCTGATTTTACTTAATTCAGTATAAGCGTATGCAACGTGTTCAGGTTGTGTATATAATTTGTCATTTTCAACACCACTATTATCAACCCCATCTTCTTCACCACCCGTTACACCTAACTCAATTTCAATACTCATTCCCAATGGCGCCATTCTTTTAAAGAAGTTAGCGGATGTTTGAATGTTTTCTTCCAAAGACTCTTCAGATAAATCCAGCATGTGGGAACTAAATAAGGGTTGTCCTTTTTCTTTATTGTATTGTTCTCCCGCGTCAATTAATGCACTGATCCAAGGAAGCCATTTTTTTGATGCATGATCTGTATGTAATACGACAGGTACATTATAAAATTTAGCTACTTGATGCACATGCAAAGCACCTGCAATCGCACCTTGAATATTGGCTTGTAAATTATCGTTCGGCATGCCTTTTCCAGCGATGAATTGTGCCCCTCCGTTTGAAAATTGTATGATAATAGGAGAGTTCACCTTTGCGGCTGTTTCGATAGCTGCATTAATGGTATCTGTGCCTGTTGTGTTTACTGCTGGAATTGCAAAATTATTGGCTTTGGCATCGTTGTATAATGCTTCTAATTCTTTGCCAAATAAAACGCCTGAAGGGTACTTGCTCATAGTTTAAATATTGAGTGGCAAATATACAAATTCTTGTCCAAACAAAGGTTAGTCTAATAGGGGATGGACGCGCTACAATTCCTAATAAAATGAGGCAAATTGATTCAAAAATTATCGCAATCGGGCTGAAATTGTCTGTATAGGAATGCTATTATAAAAAGCCCTTACTTTTCATCCAATCGTCATTATATACTTTACCGATGTACCTACTACCGTGGTCATGAAATATACATACAACAACATCGGTTGGTTTCAGTTTATCTTTTAATTGTAGTAAACCTTGCAGACAACTACCTGCGCTATAACCACAAAAAAGGCCTTCTTCTTTTGCAATTCGGCGCGTCATTAATGCACCGTCTTTATCATTTACTTGTTCAAAATGATTGATGACCGACATGTCATAATTTTCTGGTACAAAATCTTCTCCAAACCCTTCAGCAATATAAGGGGCTACTTTAGTATGATCAATTTCGCCAGTATTAAAATAATGTGTTAATAGAGATCCAACAGGATCAATTGCCCAAACTTGAATATTGGGATTTTGTTCTTTTAAAAATTTTGCAGTACCTGTAATGGTGCCACCGGTTCCAGCAGTACAAACGAAATGGGTGATTTTTCCTTCCGTTTGTTCCCAAATTTCAGGACCAGTGCTTTCGTAGTGTGCCAAGCGATTCGCTAAATTATCATATTGATTTACAAAAAATGAATTTGGTATTTCGGAGGCAAATTTTCGCGCCACAGAATAATAACTTTTTGGATCAGTAGGTTCCACATTGGTGGGGCATACAAACACTTCAGCACCCATGGCTCTTAAAATATCCATTTTCTCTTTACTCTGCTTGTCGGTGGTTGTGAATATGCATTTGTAACCTTTTACAATTGCTGCTAACGCTAAACCCATTCCGGTATTACCACTGGTACATTCGATAATGGTACCACCTGGTTTTAATCTTCCGTCGGCCTCAGCCACTTCAATCATCTTTAAAGCCATCCTATCTTTAATAGAGTTTCCTGGATTAAAATAATCCACTTTGGCAAGTATGGTCGCAGGAATGGATTCGGTTATTTTATTTAAACGAATTAAAGGAGTGTTGCCAATGGTCTCTAATATATTATTTAACCACATAGGATTATTGATCAATGTTGATTTTGTAAAATTAGCGTAAAAATTAGAGAAACTAAGAGATGTTAGTAATTACTAAAGATTCGCAAAATTCGTTGTGATGATATCGCAGAATTTTGTAGCCACCAATTTTTCCACAAGTGCAATCATGTTGGAGAATGCTTTTGCATTACTAATGCCATGTCCAATGATGACAGGTTTGTTGACACCTAAAACAGGGGTGCCGCCATAATTTTCAAAATGAAAACGACCAAAGAAGGAATCGTTTTCTAAATTTTGATGCTTTGCAGCATCATACATTGCCTCAGCAGTTTTTAGGATAACGTTGCCTGTGAATCCGTCACATACAATTACGTCGGCTTTGTCATTGAAAACATCTCTGCCTTCCACATTGCCAATGAAACGAATTGCTGTATTTTCTTTTAACAAAGGGTAGGTGGCTTGCGCTAATGCATTTCCTTTCCCTTCCTCTTCACCCATGTTCAATAATGCTACTGCAGGGTCGGGAATATTTAAAATATGCTTTGCATATAAATTGCCTAAAATACCAAATTGATTTAATTGCTCAGGTTTGCAATCTGCGTTCAAACCTACATCCACTAGTATACCTGTTTGTCCATTTAGTTTTGGAAGTAAGGTGGCAATCGTGGGTCTTAAAACACCACTAATTGGTTTAATACTAAACATTGCACCAACCAACATCGCACCAGTGTTTCCTGCGCTTAAAAAAGCATCGATTTCACCAGCAGCTAACAATTTAAATCCAATTGCGATGGAGGAGTTGGGTTTTTCTTTTAAAGCTTTGGTTGGATGTTCGTGATACCCGATTACTTCAGGGGCATGTACCAAATGCAAAAATGGTGACGAAAAACCATGATCCTGAAATAATTGTTTCAGTTGATTTTCGTCACCAATGCAAAATATGTTGTTATCGGAATTAGTAAGATATTGTTTTACGCCTTTAACAGCTTCAAGTGGTGCAAAATCACCACCCATCATATCAATACCGATATTCATTAAATTTTTATTTGAATTACGCTTTTAATGGCGCTTTTTCAGATACTAATTTACCTTTGTAGTATAATTTACCTTCTTGAACATGCGCGCGATGACGTACATGGATTTCACCAGTTGTGCCATCTTTGCTTAATGTAACTTCTTGAGCTACGTAGTGAGTTCTTCTTTTAGCACTTCTTTGTTGGGAGTGTCTGCGTTTAGGATTAGGCATCTCTTATGTTTTAATTAGTTTATATTTATTTTACTTTTCTACCTTCTTTGTTCTATTTTTCTTCTTCTTTCTTTTCTTCTTTACGTGCTCGTTCCCTATTTTATTCACCCAAGTCTTTAAACTTATCTAAATCTTTCCAAATTTTATTATTTGGAATTTCATTTGGGTTTGATCTAAACTTTTGCAACTGATCCAGTATTTCCTTATTGCAAGTTGATTCTCCTTTTTCAGTTTCCTTACAAACCTTTTGCAATGGGATACTCAAATTTATAAATTCAAAAATCCAAGCTGCAATTGAAAAATGACTTTCGTGTCGATCAATATAAAATATGTCCGGATCCTCTTCATTGCTGTTCATGGTGTCAGGGTCGTCCACTAATTTTACAATCAGATTAAACTCGTCCCATAATTGAACCGTTAGGGGATTACCACAACGATCGCATATAGTTTCCACCTTGCCATCCACATCAAAATGTAATTGCATAAAACCTTGGTTCTTCTCTAATTTGAGTTTAACCAATGTGTTACAATTTTCAAAATCCTGAGGTCCGAAACTAGTAAAGAACTTGTCCTCAATACGGTATTCAAACTCGTGTAAACCGGGTATTAAACCCACAAATGCTATTTCGTAAGCCCTGTTTTGGTTCATAACCGTACTTATAAGGGTGGCAAAGTTAGTAAAAACCAACCAAAAGACAAAGTTTATCCTAATTTTACCCTATAAATAGTTCCAACTTGAAAAGGGGTATCAAAATAGTCAAATGGGGTGGAAAATGGATATGGCAAATAGTTGCCCTATTGTTGCTTGCCTGCACTTTCTTTCCTGAGTTTGTACAAGTGGCCTACACCAAGCTATTGTTTAAATGGGGTGCCATGGGGTTGCGGATCATCACAGGTTGGATTCCTTTTTCCATCGGAGAGTATTTGTATTTATTATTACTTATAATATTGACTTACAATATTATATCAAGTTTATATAAATTAAAATATCAAATTAAATCACCCATTTTCACTTCAAATACCTGGTATAAAGTGAGTAAAAAGGGTAGTATTATTTTTGTTATTTTTGAGTTAATCTGGGGATTAAACTACCAACAAATAACACCTGCAAAGGAATTTAACCTCGAAGTACCCAAAACTTATACTGAAAGGCAGATGGATTCCATGAGCATTTCCTTAATTAACCAACTCAATATTAAGAGGTCAACTATTTCAGATAGCCATTTAAAATCGGTTAAAGGGGACAGCCTTATTAAACAGACGCTAAATCATTATAGGGCTATCTCAGAACAATATCCTTTTTTAAGTTATTCCTACCCCAATGTTAAATGGGCGCAATTGCCCAAATTAGGAGATTATATTGGGTACCTAGCATTTTATCAGCCAATCACGGGCGAGGCAATTGTAAGGGCTGATTTACCCATTCTAACCTTGCCATTTACAATCAGTCATGAAATTGCACATCAGTTAGGTTACGCATCTGAAACAGAGGCCAATTTTATTGCCTATGTGGTGGCTTTAAATTCAAAAGACCCCTTGTTTGAATATGCTTTGCAACTCCAATTGTTTACTTACAGTCAGGAAGCACAATTATTTATGATTGCTAAATCGGGTAATTTTAAAAAATGGGAAGCAGTAGTGAAAAGAAATAAAGCACTTTTATCTCCTAAGGTTTTGTCCGATCGTAAAACAATTAGGGCATTCTTTTTAGCTAGACAAAATCAACGACTACCAGGTAGTGAAAAATTGTACGATCAATTTTTAATTTGGAACAAACAAGCTAGCGGTATTAATAGTTATAACGATGTGTTATTGTGGGCGCTCGCTTATCAAAAAAAGAAACCTTAAAACTTATTCTTCCACATCATACTTTCAATAGGCTTGTCAGGTTGGCCGCTATATTTAGCGTTTGCTTTTTGGTTATAGCTTACTTCAATTTCACCATCTACTGGGAAATAAATAAGTTGTCCAATTGGCATGCCCTTATAAATTTTTACGGGTTGCTTTACTGAAATTTCAAGTGTCCAGTTGCCACAAAATCCTACATCCCCTTTTCCTGCTGTTGCATGAATATCGATGCCTAGTCGACCGGTTGATGATTTACCTTCTAAAAATGGAACATGTGCATGCGTCTCAGTGTATTCTAAGGTCACCCCTAAATAAAAGCCACTTGGTTCTAAAACATAACCTTCATCTGGAATTTCAAAATAGGTAATGGTATTGTGCGCTTTAGCGTCCAAAAGATTATTGTCATAAGTAGCTAACCATTTCCCTAAATGCACGTCATAGCTATTGCTACCTAAATCTTTTCTATCGTAAGGTGTTATTTTTATCGTTCCTTTTTCAATCTCTTCTAAAATGCGCTTATCAGATAAAATCATCTTTGTTTATTTATGTTTAATTTAGCGGGATGAACCGCGGTGCAATCTAACTCAAAGCTTTTTTTTATGCCTTTCTTTTATCAACAAAATATCAACGACACTACCCATCTGGCCATTTGGGCGATACGGGAGCCACTGTCGTTTTTTGAGGAAGGCATGCAATTGCCCATTCCAATACAAAATGAAGAAAGGCGCATACAGCATTTGGCAGTGCGGTTATTGTTTAAATTAATGATGCCCGAAATAGATTTGTCGGATTTGATACTGGCAGATAATGGAAAACCTTATTTAAAAGGGGGGGGCTTTCATTTTTCCTTTTCGCATTGTAAAGGATATGCAGCCTGTGCGGTTTGCGACAAAAGTCCAATAGGAATTGATATTGAATTAATTCATCCAAGAATATTGAAGGTGGCGCACAAATTTTTGAATGACAAAGAAAAAAAATTATTGGTGGGCTTGACGGAAGAAACAACCTTAAATCAACTTGCATTTTTTTGGGCAGCCAAGGAAGCCATGTACAAGCAACATGAACAATTGGGTATTGATTTTAGCAGGGACTTTTACATTCCTACTTTAACCACAAATAAGCAGGGAAGTATGGCTGCTTATGTATTACACAAAGATGTAAATAAAGAAGTAACCCTAGATTATCATTTTGGAGATGACTATGTCGAAGTCACCTGCTATATCTAATTAAGCTGCGCGTAATTATTCCTCTAAGGAAATTTGTTCCTCGTCATCAAGTAAATTTAAATTGATAGCATCGGCACCTGCGATACCTTCGATAGATCCTTTGATATGCATTGCGTTCAATAAAACTTTTTCTAATTGCTTTTCTCGAGACTTCCATAATTTTTCCATCGCATCACGTTCCCTTTGTATGCTTTGTCTCATTTGTCTAAATCCTTCACCCACTGCTTTCCATTGTTCGCCAAATTCATTACCAGTTAAGTAGTCATACAATAAGCTCATTTTATCACCCTTATTAACTTGATTCTTTTTGGTATCGTATATTTTTAAAATGGCATTTCTTAATAGGAGGGCGACACTTTTTACTTCCTGGAAGGAACAGATATATACGCCATCTTTTTCACCAAAACGATCCATATCTTTTGGAAAGGTTTGCGTTACAATGATTGCGATGTCAGCGCCTTGGCTGCGCATATCGGCTTTTAGTTTTTCAATCCATTCTTGTGAAAAAGCGGAAGTGCGTTTACTTTCATAAATTATTTTTCCAGCTTCTTGCCCTAGGTTATTTCTAACAGTTTGAATACAATCAGCGCCGCGCACCCCTTTGCCCACTTCTGAAATTTGATCAAAGGGGAAGCATGATTTTAATAATTCTTCTAATAATAATTCTTGCACTTCGCCTTGCATCTGCATACTACCTTGTTCTGCCTTGCGGCGCATTTCTTCTGCCAACTTTTGCTGGTCCTCTAATTTCTTTTCTAGTTCCTTTACTTTTAGGGTGTGTTCTTGTTCTTTTATTGATAAACGATCCGCTTCTTCTTTTTGAATTTGTACTTTTAAGCTTTCTCTTTCTGTATTTAACTTTCGTTGTAGTTCAATTTCAAGTTCCGCTTCCCTGGTTTGCATAGCCTGTTCTTTTTTTAAATAAGCTAATTCCTTTTCTTGAAATTCTTTTACTTGCTTACCCATGTTTTCCTGTCCTTCATGTGCAAGTTTTAATTTGTGTTCGTATTGTTCGGCGATATTCTTTTTTAGTTGCTCAGATAATTCGTTTTCAATTTTCAGTTTTTGATCAGCAAGCAGTTGATTGGTTTCTTCCTCTTTCTTTTTTTGCCAATCAGTCATTTTACCCCTTAATTCTTTTTCCACTTCCTCGCGGATTGCATCAGTAGGCTCAAAGCTATGGTAACACTTGGGGCAGGAAACGGTGTAATTTGACATAAGTGATTTTTTACTGTTACAAAGATGCAAAAAAACAAGGAAACAAATAAGGAAAACTCGTGGCGTACTCAAAGCCAAATTTCATTTGCTTTGTGCGCCTCGGAGATTAGCTCACTTCGTTCGCTTGACTCCGAGTGGGTGCGTACTCAAAGCCAAAAAAGCTTTTGTCTTTGTGCGCCTCGGAGATTAGCTCACTTCGTTCGCTTGACTCCGAGTGGGTGCGTACTCAAAGCCCTTAAAAAAATAACGTTTCACGTGATTTTTTGCTTTTGTTTATCCTCACGCTTTCAAGAACAAGTTCTTGACGCTTTCGGTTAAACAAAAGCCCATCCAGATAAATCTGGATGGGCTTTGTGCGGAAGAGGAGACTCGAACTCCCACGCCCGGTTTATGAGCGCTACCACCTCAAGGTAGTGCGTCTACCAATTTCGCCACCTCCGCTCGTGTGTCACAAAAATAGCATAAAAAAATGAGCCTCCGTTGGGAGGCTCATTTAATATAGTTCGAAATATTGGATTATAAACCTGCCAATACTTCGTTCGCAGAACGGATATAGTCATCATTTTTAGCTTCAGTCGCTAATTTAATACAAGTAGTTGCACTTTCTTTAGCACCTGCCTTATCACCTAAAGCTTTTTGTGCTTTTCCTTTTAATAAAAACAACCAATATGCTTTTGCATTTGTTTCAATTGCTTTGTTCACATTGGCTAAAGCTTTTGCGTAATCTTTATCCATGTCGAAATAAAAATTAGCTGCAGCTGAATAAGCATTTGAATTGACAGTGGAAGCTGCAAGTGTAGCTTCTACTTGTTTGCGAACGGTTGATTTAATATCTGTAGATACAGGGATATTCACTAGAACTTTGCCCCATTTCAAACCAATCGTAGCGGTTTCAGGCGTTATATTTCCAACACCAATTGAAAATGTTTCTGTTGTATTACTTGTGATTTCAGGCTTAACTGTTAATCTTACAACATCTTCTGCTTCTTTGTAATCAAAACTTCCCCAACCTTTTGAATTTGTATTAAAAATAATAGTCCACTCATTTTCACCTGGGATCGTAAACAAACCATAAGGACCAGCCGGCAATACTTTGCCGCCAATAGTTACTGCATCAGAAAAAGTAACTTTAGTTGCACCATTTGCACCGGTGCGCCAAACTTGGCCGTAAGGAGCTAATATAGTGCCTTTACCAAAAACAGGGCGTCCCTTTAAGCTTGGTCTTGAATAAACAATTTCAATTTTACCTAAACCAAAATCCTGAATTAAAGTTTGTGTTGGGCTAGCAGCTGGCATTTTAACTTGAGCGCCTGCTACCAAACTCATAAAAGTCCCAATAATAAAAAGTATTTTTTTCATCGTTATAATTTTAGACAACAAACCTAGATATTTTTTAGGGAATTATAGGTTATTTTTTTGAAATGCTGGATGGAATCGATCTAGTGTGTCCCTTAAAAATTCTCTATTTAAATGGGTGTAAATTTCAGTAGTGGTAATACTTTCATGCCCTAACATCTCCTGAACCGCCCTTAAATCAGCACCTCCTTCCACCAAATGGGTGGCAAAAGAGTGACGGAAACTATGTGGCGAGATGGACTTGGTAATACCCGCTTTCCTTATTAAATCTTTAATAATATAAAAAATCATGACCCGACTGAGTGCTTTACCTCGGTTGTTTAAAAATAATACATCCTCGTTGTCCTTTGCAGCCGTTTGATGTACCCGAATAGTATCCTTGTACAGTTTAATAAATTTTATAGCATCTGAGCCAATGGGCACCAATCTTTCTTTATCGCCTTTGCCTATTACTCTTATAAAGCCAACATCTAAGTATAAGCAGGAAATTTTCAGGTTTATCGCTTCTGTTACCCTTAATCCTGAACTATACATAGTTTCTAAAATAGCTTTATTACGTCCGCCTTCTGCTTTACTCAAATCAATTTGTGCAATTACTTGTTCAATTTCTTCAAAGCTTAATACATCTGGAAGCTTTCTTCTCGTTTTTGGAGAAGGTAGTAAGGTGGTCGGATTTATACTACAAATTTGTTCCAGCAAACAATATTTAAAAAAAGATTTAATACCAGAAATTATTCTTGCCTGTGAGGTGGGGGCCATCTCCATTTCACCAATACATTGCATAAATGATTGCAAATGTTGTAAAGTAACTTCCGCAGGACTGACAGGGGCGTTGATAGATACTAAATAGTCAGAAAGCTTATCAATATCTCTTAAATAGGCTTCTACTGAATGATCACTTAATGATTTCTCAAGTTGTAAAAAAGCCTTAAATCCTTTTTTATAGACAGTCCAATGCATGATACTGATATAATAGATTTGATAGTTAAGCTATAATGATTTTATTTCGCGTCTGATTCCACTTCAGATTAAACATTATATGAAAGTAAATTTAAGGTCATTTAAGCAGAAAGTAAGATACAACGGTAAACAATTAAAATCTTTTTTAACCAAAACGAGCAAGCATAATTCAAAAGCGTGGGAAGCCAATGCGGAAGAAATGAATAAAGAAGTTTGGCAAGAGTTAGATTGTTTAAGCTGTGCAAATTGTTGTAAAACAATGACACCCACTTTTACGCCTACAGATATAAAAAGAATTTCAGCACATTTAAATACAACCCCAAAAGAATTTAAAGAAAAGTGGCTTCATTATGATAAGAAAGATAATGATTGGTTGAATAAATTAAATCCTTGTCAATTTTTGAATTTAAAAACGCATAAGTGTGATATATATGAAGTGCGTCCTGCGGATTGCGCTGGATTTCCACATCTAACCAAAAAGAAGATGCCGGATTATGTACATGTGCACAAACAAAATGTGGAATTATGTCCTGCTACTTATAAGATGGTAGAGAAAATGCAAGCGCTATTACCATAAATGTCACTTTACATTCGGCCTTTGAATTCATTCATGGTGGTGTGCATGCCAAACCATTTGCCTACAATTGTATCAAACCATCTTGCAGGTAAAACACCTTTGACGAAATAAACCCAATTTACAATACCCGGCATGCGAACGTAAAGCCGATCGTTTTCAATGCCTCTGATTATTTTATTGACTGCGTTTTGTGGTTTTACTATAGGGATAATGCTACTTTTAACACCATCAAACATGCCGGTACTAATATAAAATGGCGTAACTGTTGTAATTTTTACATTTGTTTTTTCTTTTTCCATTTCAAGTCGTAAGGAATCGCTCCAGCCAATCACCGCAAATTTACTTGCAACGTATACACTTAATTTTGGATTACTGACCATGCCCGCAGCGGATGCGATATTAACAATATGCCCTTGTTTTGTGTGCATCATGTCACTTAAAAATTCCTTGGTGATATGCATCAGTGCATTACAGTTGATCCCCATTGTTTTGTCAATATCCTCATGTGTGTGATCAATAAAATATTTTCCAACGACAATGCCGGCATTATTAATTAATATATCAATTTTGCCCACTTCTTTATTTACGAGTGCAGCTGTATTTATTACTTGTGTCGTATTCATTACATCCACTAAATAGATATAAACATCATAACCCATTTTTTTAAATTCTAAAGCAGTGGATTTAAGGAGGGGTTCATTAACATCACAAATGACTAAAGTGGAAAGCCCTTTTTGTAATAATTGTAATCCCATTAATTTCCCAATGCCGGAAGCGCCACCAGTGATCAGTGCTTTTTTTGATTCAATCTTGCTCATAAAATAAAATTTTGGGTGGGCTGAATAAGGTTACTACAATTTAACATTTAATACCTGAGAAAAAAAATCAAAAATAAACATCAGTGATAAAAAGTAAGTCCCATTGGTGTGATGGGGTTAATAATAACGCAGCAACATCAAACTGAATATGTTTCCATTGTGGGTGTTCGTATTGGTAATGCGCTGCCGCATTTTTCAAAAACTGCATTTTTTTTGTAGTGATGGCTTGCTCGGGAAAGCCAAATTGATTATCTGTTCTGGTTTTAACTTCAACAATATGGAGTATTCCATCTTTGTATGCGATAATATCAATTTCAAGATGTTTATAGCGCCAATTTCTATGTAAAATTTCAAATCCATTCTGTGTCAGGTATTCTGCTGTTATGTTTTCGCCCAAAAACCCAGTATCTTTGTTATTCATAATAATTAAGTATTAGGCGTAAACCTAACGGAATAAAATACATGCAAAAAGCGTATAAATTACAAGGAAAGCATCGGCATTATGATTGGGGAGGTACCCAATTTATACCAACTTTGATGGGTGTCAGTAATACATCCAATGAACCTTTTGCGGAGTACTGGATGGGCGCACATCCTGCGGCTGTTTCAGAAATTACCACAGAAAATGGGGTGGTATTATTAGATAAAATGTTGGCGGATCATGGGGCTATTTTATTGGGTGAAAAAACGCAGGCTAATTTTGGCACATTACCTTATTTATATAAGGTGTTGGATGTGGCTAAGATGCTAAGTATTCAAGCACATCCAAATATACAAAATGCTATCCTTGGCTATGAAAAGGAGGAAGCTGATGGAATTGATTTGAATGCAGCGGAAAGAAATTATAAAGACAAAAATCACAAACCAGAAGTAATGGTGGCCTTGAGTGAGTTTTGGTTATTGCACGGATTTTTAGCCCCTGAATTACTTGAAGCAAGGTTGAAGGAGTTTTTTTATTTTAATCCATTACAAGATCATTTTAGAGGGGTAGATTATGAAGGGCTGTATCGTTTTTTTATGCAGCTTTCTTCGGAGGATGCTGATTTTATTTTAAAGCCATTAATGTTGGATGCAGTGCATGCTGTAAAAAGTGGATCAGTAGATAAGTCACATCCACATTGGTGGACGAATAAATATTATAATGGTCATGTGCCAGAAAAAAATATTGACAAAGGAATTTTTTCCATCTATATTTTAAACATTGTACAAGTAGCTAAATACGAGGGTGTTTTTCAAGGAGCGGGATTATTACATGCTTATTTGGAAGGACAGAATATTGAGTTGATGGCGAATAGTGACAATGTATTAAGAGGGGGATTAACGACAAAGCACGTCGATGTTCATGAGCTTATACAACAGGTTAAATTCATACCCACCTATCCAAATGTTTTAAAAGGGGAGGCTTTGAATGAATTTGAAACAAGGTATACTTGTCCAGTTCCCGATTTTGGTTTAACAAAAATTACCCTTAATGAGGGGGAATCTTACACAATCAGTACAAGCGGACTTGAAATGGTCTTATTGACGCAAGGTGAAATTCAGCTAGGTCATCTCCTTTTAAAAGCTGGGGAAGTGGCTATGTTGCCTGCTGGACAATCGGCTGTATTGACTGCCAATAGTGATTCTGTATTGTTTAGGTCCTTTGTTCCATAAGGTTATTCACATTTGAGGAAAATGTAATTTCTGCAATGTTAATTTGAATCCTTATTTTTGAAAACCTAATCCATTTAAATCATAATTAGAGAAGGATAAACCCATAGAAAAAAAACAACGATGAGATTAAATAAACAAATAGTTATTGCTTTAGTAATCATGATTGCAACAAGTGCATTATATCGTGTAATGCCAGGACGACCTTATGGTTTTGCACCACAAATTGCAATTGCATTATTTGGAGGATCTTTGTTTTCTAAGCAAAAACAGTATGCATTTTTATTACCGATTTTATCAATGTTTATTTCAGATTTGTTATACCAAGTATTATATATCTACCATCTGTCTCCAATGGAAGGTTTTTATAGCGGACAATTATTAAACTATGTTTTAATTGCAGGTACCTCGGTATTTGGTTTTGGATTACAAAACAATAAAGTTTCAAAATTTGTGATTGGCTTTTTGGCTGCACCTACTGTTTATTTTTTAGTTTCCAACTTTTTAGTTTGGGCGCAAGGGGGTGGATATCATCATGCCTTAAATATGACAGGACTAATGCAAACAATGGTTGATGGTTTACCATTTTATCCATATAGTGTTGCAAGTACTTTGGTATTTGGTGGCGTTTTATTTGGCAGCTTCCGTTTAATGGTGCCACAATATAAAACGATATAATTCGGAATATCGTTCCAGCAAGGTTAGAAAATTTAATGTAATGCTCCTTGTTAGGTAGATGGTAATTACGCTGAGTAATATATCAACTTCAATTAAGACTGCGCTGCTTCAAATGCAGTATCAATTTCCCATGGACCGCTATCGGCAGCTTGGGTCGCTAATTCGTCACAGCGATTGTTGAATGGATTATTGGCATGTCCTTTTACCCAATGAAATTTAATTGTAAAAGGGCCAGCAATCTTGTGGTACTGTAACCACAAGTCTTTGTTTTTTTTACCTCCTTTAAAGTCGGTTTTGATCCAATTGTCCAACCATTTTTTCTCCACTGATTCCACCACATATTTGCTGTCGGTATAAATGTGTAAGGGTAATTCTCTTTTTTTGATCGAAAGTAGGGCCTTGATTACGCCTAATAACTCCATTCTATTGTTCGTGGTTTTCCGGTAAGCGCCTGAAAGTTCTTTCATCTTTTCCCCCCAAATTAAAAGTGCACCATAGCCACCTGGCCCTGGATTTCCCCTGGAGGAACCATCCGTATATATTACAATTTTGTCCATATATTTGCCCTAAGCACTTGATAATAAGCAATATACCAATAATTAGCCTTGTACCTATAAATTCTATTAAGTTTTTACTTTAATGTGTTCGTTTTACACACTATTTTTTTATCTTTATGGCGGATGATACAAATTAAGACCAAACGATTGAATTGCAAAATAGATTGATATGCAGCCTGTGGAATATGACAAGTCGGATTTGAAAATAAGTTTAGACAAGATTAATATTTTAAATAAGGTTAGTTTTCATTTAAAATATCAAACGACCTATGGACAGGTAATATATGTTTATGGAGATCATCCACTATTAGGGAATAATCTGATTGAAAAGGCAATTCCACTTACTTTTTTAAACGATACTTATTGGGGTTTAAATTTAGATTTCAGTGATTATCAAGATTATGATAAAATCACTTATCATTATTTTATTTTGAATCCAGATGGAACTAGGGTATATGATTGGGGAAATGATAAAGTATTTAACCCTAATAGGGTTACAACAAGTAGTTTGGTATTAATGGATGCTTGGAATTATACAGGTTATGTAGAGAATGTTTTTTATACAGAACCATTTATTAATGTATTGCTGCAACCTACATTAAAGCAAAAGCCATCCAATGGCATTCAAAAAAACACCACACATATTTTTAGAGTTAAAGCGCCATTGATTGCAACAAATCAAACTTTGTGTATAGTGGGTGCTGCGAAGGAATTAGGAAAATGGGATGTAAAAAATCCAATTTTACTCACTAAAATCATGGAAGCTCCATATTTTGAAGTGAGTATGGATTTAGAGAAGGCGGCATTTCCTTTTGAATATAAATATGGCGTTTTTGATATTTCGAAAAATGAATTTGTTTGTTTTGAAGATGGAACAAATAGGGTTTTGACAAAATCAATTACAAAAGATCAATTAGCGATTATTAATGATGGATTCGCACAATTATCAAATACACAATGGAAAGGAACAGGCGTTGCGATTCCAGTTTTTTCATTGCGTTCAAATCAAAGTGCGGGTATTGGTGAGTTTTCGGATTTAAAATATTTAGTGGATTGGTCAAAAAAAATTGGATTAAAACTAATTCAACTTTTACCGCTAAATGATACTACTGCTACACATTCTTGGTTGGACTCGTATCCTTATGCCGCTATTTCTGCTTTTGCTTTACATCCCATGTATTTAAGGATGCAAGAAGTGATTAACAAAGATCAAGTCAATTTAATTGCACCTTTCCAAAATCAAATAGATCAATTAAATGCATTGCCTGAAATTGATTACGATGGAGTGATGCAATTAAAATGGCAATTGCTAAAATTGATTTATGCGGAGAATGGAAAAAAGGATTTAGCCACTGCAGGGTTTAAAAAGTTTTTTAAACAAAACGAGCATTGGTTGGTTTCTTATAGTGCATTTTCCTATTTAAGAGATTTGCATGGTAGTGTAGATTTTAATTCTTGGCCAACATATTCAAAATTTGATCAAAAAGAAGTAGATCAATTAACAGGGGCAAAATCTAAAACATATCATGCTATTGCATTTTATTATTATGTACAATATCATTTGCATTTACAATTAAGCGAGAGTGCAAAATATGCCCATGCAAATGGTGTCGTATTAAAAGGGGATATCCCAATTGGTGTATATCGTTATGGTGCAGATGCATGGCAACATCCTGATTTATTTCATATGGATATGCAAGCAGGAGCGCCACCAGATGATTTTGCCGTTAAGGGACAAAATTGGGGATTCCCAACGTATAATTGGAAGGTCATGGCATCCAATGATTATAATTGGTGGAAATTACGCTTTGAGCAAATGAGCTTTTATTTTGATGCATTTAGGATTGACCATATACTTGGATTTTTTAGAATTTGGAGTATTCCAATGGATCAAGTGGAAGGTATCATGGGAAGGTTTGTTCCAGCAATACCCATTGATAAGCAGGAACTAGATAAGAAAGGGATTTCGGTTGACTTGGATAGATACACAAAGCCCTACATCAATGAAGCTGTTTTGTTTACTTACTTTGGTTATGATAATGAATACGCAAAACAACATTTTGTAAAATCATTGCAGGACGGCAAGTATGAACTTTTGCCAAATTTTCAAACGCAAAGATCAGTGGAAGCGTATTTTAAAACTTTGCCCAATGATGAATGGCATTTGAAAATGCAACAAGGTTTGTATAATTTAATCAGTAATGTGCTATTGTTTAAAGGGGATGAACCTCATACCTATCATTTTAGGTTTAATATGGAGGGAACTTTATCCTTTCAAAATTTAGATGAGAAATCAAAGAATGCCTTACGTGATTTGTATGTAAATTATTTTTTCATACGACAAGATAATGCATGGGAAAAGGAAGCGCTAAATAAATTACCGATGCTAAAAAAATCAACAAATATGTTGATTTGTGGCGAGGATTTAGGATTAGTACCCAATTGTGTGCCACATGTGTTGCGTCAATTAGGGATGTTGAGTTTGGAAGTACAGCGTATGCCTAAGGCGAGTAATAAAACCTTTTTTCATCCAACTGATGCCCCTTATTTAAGTGTGGTTACACCAAGTTCGCATGATACAAGTACCATTCGTGGATGGTGGGAGGAAGATAAAAACAAAACCCAACAATTTTTTAATCATGAAATTGGACAAAAGGGACAAGCACCTGAGTTTTGTGAACCTTGGATTAATAAAGCAATCTTAACACAACATTTATCTTCACCCGCAATGTGGGCCATATTTCAATTACAGGACTTTTTAGGCGTGGATGCTAACATTCGAAGAAATAATCCAAAAGCGGAGCAAATTAATGTGCCTGCAAATCCAAAACATTATTGGCGGTACAGAATGCATATTACCCTTGAGAACCTATTAGAACAGGATGAATTTAATAAAGAATGGAAAAAGACCATCCAATCAAGTGGACGCTAATGTTTTGTATCTTAGCAAAAATTAATAGTAGTGCAATTAGAATTCTGGGAGCAGCAATTACCTTTTGAGTATCCTTTCACCATTTCAAATGGTCGAACTAAAACACATCAACATAGCTTAATAGTTAAATTATCTTTAGGAAATTGGGTTGGTTATGGTGAAGCACCAGCCATTGTTTATTATGATGTAACGGTGCAAGGGATGATGGCGCAACTAGAAAAGCAAAAAAAACTCATTGAAAAATTTGCATTAATTGATCCACAAAGATTTTGGCACTTTTTGCATCATTTATTTCCTAAGGATCCATTTTTAGTTTGCGCTTTAGATATGGCAGGCTGGGATTTGTTTGGACAAATGAAAAAGCAACCCCTTCATGAAATGTGGCATACAACTTGGGACACTACCACAGCAACACCTATCTGTGATTATACTTTAGGGATTGATCCAATTGATAAGATGGTGGAAAAAATGAATGCACATCCATGGCCGATTTATAAAGTGAAAGTGGGAACCGATTATGATATTGAAATGTTATCCGCTTTACGTAAACATACCACGGCCCCTTTGCGCGTGGATGCCAATGCGGGTTGGACTTTAGAAGAAGCCTTGGTTAAAATACCTGCATTTGCAAAATTAGGTGTTGAATTAATAGAACAACCTTTGGCCAAAGATAATTGGGAAGGTATGGCTGAATTAATAAAGCAATCGGTACTTCCTTTATTTGCGGATGAAAGTTGTGTGTTTGAAAAAGATGTTGCTACTTGCGCAAATTATTTTCATGGTATCAATATTAAGTTAACCAAATGTAGTGGGCCCACTCCTGCATTAAGAATGATCAAGGAAGCAAAAAATTTAGGTTTGAAAGTGATGATGGGAAGCATGAATGAAAGTGTGATTGGTTCAGCAGCGATCGCACAGTTTTTACCACAATTGGATTATGTGGATATGGATGGGCCATTATTAATGACGGAGCTAAATGGCGTAGGCCTTGACTTTAGTTTCGATCAAAATAATGGCAAAATAGCACCATTGCATAGACCAGGTTTGGGTGTGCAATACCGCGCTCCATTTGTTAAGTAAGATTTTAAATGGATAAATTAACCGAATTAAATGATTAGCCGAATATGACACCAGAGCGTACTAGTAAATTATTAAAAGTTTTAAGCAAGCGACAAGCCAATTTAACGGTGGTGTTGGAGAATGTACAGGATCCACATAATGTATCTGCAGTAATGCGTACTTGTGATGCAGTGGGGATCCAGGATGTATATGTACTTACCACGAAAATACCCAGACATAAAAAATGGGGGTATCGAAGTAGTAGTAGTGCACTTAAATGGTTGACCATTCACGAGTTTGATAATTTGGATGCCTGTGTAGCAGCATTAAGAAATAATTTCAAAAAAATATTGACCACCCATTTGTCAAGTGATGCAGTGTGCTTACATGATATTAATTTTGTTGAATCAGTTGCCTTGGTTTTTGGCAATGAACATGCAGGCGTTACGGAAGAATTTAGAAACTTAGCTGATGGTAATTTTATCATTCCGCAAATGGGCATCATTCAAAGCTTAAATATTTCGGTCGCATGTGCGGTGAGTATTTATGAAGCTATGCGACAAAAAATGAATGCGGGACATTATAATCATGCATCACTTCCAACTGAGCAAATGAATACATTATTAACGCAGTGGGGGTTGGAAGAAGAAACACCTGAAGTGTATAAGAATTCAAAGTTGAAGAGAAGTTAATAACACCAGAAGTGAATTTATTTCGAAATTAAAATTTCAAAAATTACATTTGTTCTGGAACTGCAATACCCAAACAATTCATTGCTTTTTGTAATGTAGCTGCTGTTAAAATTCCAATTTTTATTCTTAATTGCTTTTTCGTTTCTGAGTCCGCATTTGCAATAGAATGTTCGGTATAAAAGGTATTGAACAACTTCGCCAAATTAAAAGCATAAATCGCTATTTTTGATGGGTCTAAATTATCAGCAGCCTCATTAATGATGGCTGGGAAAAGCGACAATTCAATCGCCAACTGTTTTTCCAAGGGTAATAATTCATTTGTGGTAAGCGTTACCTCAGTTCCAGTTTTACGTAAAATGCTCTTGATACGCGCATGCGTGTATTGTATGAATGGACCCGTGAAACCATGAAAATCAATACTCTCTTCAGGATTGAAGATCATTTTCTTTTTAGGATCAACCCTTAATAGGAAAAATTTAAGCGCCCCTAAACCAATGGTGTTGTATAATTCTTCGAGTTGTGTTGGTGTGAAATCAGACACTTTGCCCAATGCTTCCGTTTTTTCTTTCGAAATTTTAATCATTTCATCCACCAAATCATCTGCATCCACCACGGTACCTTCACGACTTTTCATTTTGCCGGTAGGAAGTTCCACCATGCCATAACTTAAATGAAAAATACCATCAGCAGCGGGTAATTGTAACTTTTGACAAATCAACTTCAGTACTTTAAAATGATAGTTTTGCTCGTCGCCCACCACATAAATACTTGCATCCGTATTAAATTCTTTTTGTTTTAATTGCGCAAGACCAATATCCTGCGTCATGTATACGGAAGTGCCATCTTTTCGACGTACAATTTTTTCGTCTAAGCCATCGCTGGTTAAATCAATCCAAACTGAACTGTCATCTTTTTGAAAAAATACTTTTTTTGTTAAACCATCTTCAACTAATTCTTTGCCTAATAAATAAGTATTGCTTTCGTAATAGGTTTTTAAAAAGTCGGAACCAATTTTTTTATACGTCACCTCGAATCCTTCGTACACCCATGCATTCATTCTTTTCCATAAGTCAATGGTTGCAGGATCGCCTTGTTCCCATAGTAATAACATGGCTTGTGCGCCTTTCAAAATAGGAGCTTCCTTTTCAGCAGTTTCGGGTAACATGCCACCAGCGACTAATTCAGCGACCTCCGCTTTAAAGGCATCATTATATTTAACATAGTAGTCGCCTACAAAATGGTCACCTTTTTGATGGGTGTCATCTGGGGTTGCGCCATTCGCAAATTTTTGCCAAGCAATCATGCTTTTGCAAATATGAATACCACGGTCATTTACAATACATGTTTTAAAAACTTCATGTCCTTGTAATTTTAATATCTCAGCGATACTCCAACCTAAAAAATTATTTCTTAAATGTCCTAAGTGTAATGGCTTATTTGTATTAGGGGAGGAATACTCCACCATAATTTTTTGTTTGTGTTCAGTAGCAGGTACTAATTGTTTTGAATCAGTGGTATTGATAAAATCAAACCAATAATCATTACTGATCGTGAAATTTAAAAAACCTTTGACAATATTAAATTGGGTAAGTATCCCTGGCATATCAGCCATCATTGCAGCGCCAAGTTCATTACCTAAAGCATCTGGGCTTTTCCCTAATTGTTTCACAAATGCAAATAACACGATAGTATAATCACCTTCAATTTCAGGTTTGGTGGCGTTCACCAATACTTGATCTGCTGGTATATTTACACCATATAATGTATGAATACATTTGGAAGTGGACTGCTTTAAATTAGTTATCAAATTCATAAAGTAGGGTTGCCTCCTACAAAAGTAATTAATTAAGATTACCTTTGTGCATACATGTTAAAACTGCATGAAATAATTAGTAAAATCATTCTTAATTTGATTGATTGGGTTTACCCGGTTTTTCAAAAAGTAATGCCGTTGCAAACATTTAGATATGCTGCCTGTGGCGGTGCCAATACCGTACTTGATATCTTATTGTTTTTTGTTTCCTATAATTACATTTTACACATGGAGATTATTCGAGTTGGTGGATTAAGTATAAGCCCCCACATTGCGTCTTTTATCATCAGTTTTTGTATCACTTTTCCCATAGGTTTTTATTTAAGTAGGTATGTGGTATTTCAGGAAACCACGGTGCCTAAAAGGAAGCAGCTGATGAAGTACTTTTTTGTGGTTTTTGGATGTATCATTTTAAACTATATCTTTTTGAAATTATTTGTTGATTTTTTTGGTTGGTATCCAACTTTAGCCAAGATAGTTACCACCTTTTTTGTGGTCATTTTTAGCTATACTAGCCAAAAAAACTTCACATTCAAGTCAGTCGGCGCTAAAAGCTAAACAGCTTATTTTGCACCGTATTTGTACCTGATAACTGACTTTTCTGCCTCTTTATTTTAATAATATGCCATTTCAGAGCATGAATTAGGCTGATTTTCTGCCATTTATGACAAATTTGCACCTATCTGCCAATGGCATAATGATTGTCTATTATAGAGTAATTAAACATTGAAAATCAAGCAATATGGGAAAAATAATAGGAATTGACTTAGGTACCACAAATAGTTGCGTATCAGTTATGGAAGGTGGCGAACCAGTAGTTATCGCCAATGACGAAGGACGTAGAACTACGCCATCGGTTGTCGCGTTTTTGAAAAATGGGGAGCGTAAAGTAGGAGATCCTGCTAAGCGTCAAGCCATCACTAATCCTGAAAACACGATTTCAAGTGTGAAGCGTTTTATGGGTCGTCGTTTTAATGAAATTTCTGAAGAGAAAAGTCACTGGAGCTATAAAATAGTACAAGGTGAAAATGATACAGTGCGTGTAGCGATCGATGATCGTATGTATACCCCTCAAGAAATTTCAGCAATGGTTTTACAAAAAATGAAAAAAACCGCTGAAGATTATTTGGGTACAGAAGTAACAGATGCAGTCATTACTGTACCTGCTTATTTTAATGATGCACAACGTCAAGCAACTAAAGAGGCGGGCGAAATTGCTGGCTTAAATGTTCGCAGAATTGTAAACGAGCCAACTGCTGCTGCATTGGCTTATGGTTTAGATAAAAAAAATATTGAACAAAAAATTGCGGTATTCGATTTAGGTGGTGGAACTTTTGATATTTCTATCTTGGATTTAGGAGATGGTGTATTTGAAGTAAAATCAACAAATGGTGATACGCATTTGGGTGGTGATGATTTTGATAAAGTGATCATGGACTTTTTAGCGGATGAGTTTAAAAAACAAGAGGCGATT
>Ga0209358_10000812_pt1 | contig 26452 bp, 28 predicted proteins | sample LauGreFa1BDMLBSN_2_FD_187574 | JGI IMG/M metagenome (GOLD analysis project Ga0209358, IMG submission 187574) | Freshwater lake microbial communities from Lake Michigan, USA - Fa13.BD.MLB.SN (SPAdes) (version 2) | ecosystem: Environmental > Aquatic > Freshwater > Lake | place: Lake Michigan, USA...
ACAGAGGTTCTCGATTGTTCTATGCATGTAGCCAAGTGCGTGATCAGTTGATTCCAGCTCAGGGGCGGCGAGCATGACCTTGATCAGGGCATCTTGGATTACTTCTTCAGCTCTAGCACTATCTTTGAGGATTCTTGAAGCGTGAGCAACTAATTCGCTGCGATGCTCGGTGTAGAAAGCGCCAAGCTCCGCGACGGTCCAGACTTTCAGACCTGCGGAGGCAGATTTCATGCGAATTGCCACTTTTAAGAGCCCCTTATTTATATACCGGTTTTGAAATACAGAGTCGACCGTCGTCGCCTCTACCCCCTTCTACGAAAAAGGACTAACATTGTTGTGGTAAACCGACAAATAGGACAATTTGTCCTTACGTATTGACTTAGTGATCTGAAATTTATCCTAACTCCATCAATTCGGCCTGCTGTTGAAAGTCTGGAACCGCTCGCTTGACTTCATCAAAGCTGCCTTGAGCCAGAATTTCTCCTGCTGAAATGTAGATGACTCGATCGGCCCGTTTTGCTGTCGATAGCCTGTGAGCAATGAAAATCAGCGTTACGACTCCTTGAAGACTGTTTATCGCCTCGGAAACATCATGCTCTGTCTGGCTATCAAGCGCGCTGGTTGCTTCATCTAGAAATAGAATTCGCGGTTTGGTAAGTAAAGCCCTGGCAATTCCCAGCCGCTGTTTCTGACCACCGCTTAGTTTAACCCCGCGATCTCCAAGGTTAGTAGCTAACCCTTCATCTAAAGTTGAGATAAAGCTGGCAATCTGAGCTTGTTCAAGAGCGCTCCAGATTTTTGATTGATGAATTTCTTCGATAGGAAAGCCCAAGGAGACATTTTCTCCTACTGTGGCATTAGAGATATATATATCTTGGGGAACATATCCAATTGCTCCTGGCCATTGCGAAATAGCTTGGCTTGGATTGACACCAGATAGAAAAACACTTCCGCTATCTGGAATTAGTAGGCCAAGCATCAAATCGATCAGCGTTGTTTTTCCAGACCCCGAAGGACCCACTAAAGCGATTGACTCCCCGGGCTTTACTTCGAGTTCAATATTTTTTAGAGTTGGCTCCTTTGCCAATGGATATTGGAAATTAACACCTTTTAATGTAAGCCCTGGGACAAATGATTTATGTGAATCAGAGAATCTAGCAGTAATCACCCCTGATGGGGAGATCACGCTATTCAGCTCTTCAATCAATGAAAGAGTTGATCCTGCAATCCCCCAAGCTTTGTTTAGGCCTACAATTCCCTGCTGTATGCGCAAAACTGCTGGGGCAAGTCGAGATCCAGCCGCTATGAAAATCGAGAGCGTTGTAACAGCGTTTATGGCATCGGTTAGAACAAATTGAGCTCCAGCAACTAAGAATGCTGCAATTATTATTGAGCTCTCGATTACGTATTTGCCCATATATGGCATAAATGTTGATTCAGCCAGGGCTTTAGATATCTCAGATCTAGATGCTGCAAACTTTGCTTGATAATGACTTGCCCTAGATTTTGAAGATATTTCCCTAAAGGCAGTTAATGCATCAATCAGCGATTCCCTAGATGCAATGTCTAATCCAGCATACTTACTACCAAGGACCTTGGAGCGATTTGTTGTAAGGCGATGAAGAATCCATGCCATAGCCCCCACGACAAAGGTCGTCACAATTGTCATAGGAAGATTTACATATACCAAGGCTGCCAGAACAAAAATGAGGAGAGTTAAATCTGCAAGAAGTGTCACCGAGGAACCAATGATTCTCAAGGTTAGGGTTTCAACCCCTGACGTTAAGGAGTAGACATATTGTTGAGAGCTATATTTACTGAGGCCAGTGAGAGGTCTTGCTAAAACCCTACCGAATAAATCGGAGGCTATTTCAGCCGCGCACCTTCCCAAAAAGAATAAAGTCTTTCTGATGAAAAACATTGATAAGAGTGTTCTAGTAATGAAAATAAGTAGAGCTAGGGCTGCCAAAATTGCAGTTTGCACTTGGAAGGATAGAGAGCCAAGGCCTAGCCCCTCCAATACTCTGCCAACGGCGCCGCTTGGGTTTTTTGAGTTAATCCCTGAAACAGCTAAAGATGCAACCAACCCAATCAAGGCAATTCCCAATAAATCAAGAAAACTCAAGAATATTTGAATTAGGGCTACTAGCTTGATTTTTTGCTGGTCCCTCTTTGAGAGAAGCGATAGGGATGACCTGACAACTCTGAGTAATTCAGACTTGCGAAGCAGCCAACTGACCATGATGGCAAGGATAATGCTTATTTTCAGGGTACCTGCCAAAAAGTCAGCTAAGTCAGTGATAGCCTGCGCCTAGAATTTAACCCTCAAAGTTCAAGGAGAGATATGGCTTCCAAGGTTATTGAGGTCGGATACGGCAAGGTCAAACGGGTAAAAATTGGTGGCGGGGGCAAATTAGTCCTAATTGGTGGTCCTTGCGCCATTGAAAACCGAGATCACGCTTTCATGATGGCTGAGCGCATCGGAAAGATCTGTGATGAGCTAGAGGTGGATTGGGTTTATAAGTCTTGCTATGACAAAGATTGTCGCTCTTCCCCCGATAGCTTTCATGGTTGCGGAATTGAAGATGGGCTCCAAATACTCTCAGATATTCGAGATGAGTTTGGAATTCCAGTTACCTCTGATTTCTCGGACCCTGCTTGGGCAAAGCAGACCGGTGAAGTCTGTGACTTAGTCCAAGTCCCTGCCTATCTATGTAGGCAAACATCAATTCTGAAAGCAGCAGCAGCTACTGGACGCCCGATCCACTTGAAAAAGGGTCAATTTATGAGCCCTTGGAATATGGCCAACTCTGTAAAAAAGTTAGAGTCGGCTGGAGCAGATCAAATACTTCTTACAGATAGAGGAACTTTCTTTGGTTATAACATGCTTGTAAATGACATGCGTTGTTTACCTATTATGCAGAAAACTGGTTATCCGGTTTGCTATGACGCCACGCATTCAATTCAAATGCCAACGTCGATGGGAGATATCTCTGGGGGGCAAAGAGAATTTATCCCCTATCTCACCAGAGCAGCAGCAGCATGCGGTATTGATGCCCTCTTTGCAGAGATTCACAATGATCCCAAGAATGCAAAATCTGATCCAAATACTGTTTTAAACGTAAAGGACCTAAAGCACGTTCTAGGACAAGCCAAAATTATGCATGAGATGAGATTAGAGCTTCTTGAGAAGTTTGGACCAGATAATGTCGAATAATCAAACTGTAGAGTCAAGATTAATACCACTAAGTAAGCTTCCGTTGATTAGCAAGAAAGATAACCTCAAGAAAGCTCTGGATTTGATGACTGAGAAGCGCTTGGGAATCGCGTTGATTATTGATTCTGATAAGAAACTCCTAGGTGTCCTAACAGATGGTGATCTGCGAAGGCTCCTACTAACTCGTCAAGATCCACTACCTGCCCTCCTAGTATCACCCGCAATTACCTATGGGAACAAAAACCCAAAATCGATTTCTGTCGATACCACAGTCGATCTGGCAAGAGAAAAAATGGTAGCTGAAGAAATTTGGGACCTGCCCGTTGTCTCAAACGATGGAGTAGTTCTCGGTTTAGTACATAGACACAGTCTCGGTTAATCTCTGTGTTGACCCGCATCTCTAACAGTTTGAAGGTTAAATTAAACAGTCGCCAATTGGTCTTTGGATCCTGGGTTTCTTTCTCGCACCCATCAATCACCGAGATCTTTGCCGCTCAAAAATTTGATTTTCATGCTATTGACATGGAACATACAACGATTTCTTTAGAGCAAGCGCAGAGAATAATCGCTGCGAGTCAATTCTATTCTGTTCCCTGTCTTCCACGGCCAGTTTCTCACTCCAATGATTATGTTAAACCCCTGCTGGACTCTGGTGCCAATGGAATCATCGCTCCTCTGATTCATAATGAGCAAGATTCTCAAGGAATTATTGACTTGATAAAGTTTCCACCACTTGGAAAGCGAAGTTTTGGAGTAAACCGCGCTCATGGATATGGCTCTACCTTCAACTCTTACCTATCCGACTGGAATAGCTCTTCAATCTATATAGCTCAGATCGAGAGTCTGTCGGGCCTAAAAAATATTGAAAGCATCTTAAAAAATCCAGATTTAGATGGTGTCATGATCGGACCTTATGACATGTCTGGATCTCTTGGAGTTCCCGGGCAGATCTCTCACAAGAAAATGATAGATGCCGAAAAAGAAATTATTGAAGCATGCAAATCTGCAAATAAGTCCTGTGGAACCCAAATTGCAGAATTTTCTCCAGAAAACATTGAGATCGCTCTTGAAAAGGGATACACATTTATTATCGCCTCATCAGATTTATTTGTATTGAACTCGTGGGCCGAGAGAGCAGGCCAGCTTATGAATTCCTATAGGAGCTAAATGAGTCTCGAATTATTCTCTTGCAAAGAAAAAGTAGCCCTTGTAATTGGTGGAGGGGGCCATATTTGCTCACGGTTAGCTGAGGGGCTAGCGGCGGCAGGAGCACAGGTTATCGTGGCTGACCTAAGGCTTGAAAAGGCTGAAATGGTTTGCGATGAAATAAATGAACACTTTCCTAACTCAACTAGAGCCATGCAGGTTGATGCAAGTGACTTTGAGTCGCTCTCTAAACTACTTAAAGATGTTTTAAGTTTTTATAATGGAATTGATGTAGTGGTTAATGGTGCAGGTATTAATAGCCCAAAGCCATTTCTTGAAATAACTGAGGATGAGTGGCACCAAGTAGTCGATTCACAGTTAACAGCAACCTTTTTTGGGTGTCAAGTATTTGGACGTCAAATGCTTAAAATTGGTAAGGGATCAATAATCAACATTTCCTCGGCTTCAGCAGATCCTGCCTTATCGAAGGCTTTTGCCTACTCAGCCGCGAAATCTGGGATTCGCAACTTAACCCAGAATTTGGGACGAGAGTGGGGCCGAAACGGAGTGAGAGTTAATGCTATTCGGCCCGGATTCTTTCCGACGGAGTGGAATCGCAAGAACTTCATTACGCCAGAGAGAGAACAGGCGATACTGAATCACACCCCTATGTACAGATTTGGAAAGCCTGAGGAATTGATTGGGGCAGCTATATTTCTGGCTTCTGATGCCTCTAGCTTCGTCACGGGATCGGAACTTGTCGTAGACGGCGGGTTTTCAGCTATGACAATCTAGATGAAGAATATTTTGCAGAGAGGAAACTTGTGAAGAAATCGGTGGTGGTGACTGGAGGTTCGAAGGGAATTGGTTGGGAGATTGTCCAGACCTTGGCTCAAAATGGCTACCATGTTTTTTCAGGTTCTCGAGGCATACGCAATGAGATTCCAGAGGGATTAAAATCAAACATCACTCAATTACAGATCGACACCAAGGTTGAGCAGGATCATTTAAGGTTAGCAAGTTTGGCAAATGAGGATGGGTTTGAGCTTGTCGCGTATGTGAATAATGCAGGTTATTCTAAGTGGAAAGCAATAGATGAAATAGATGAATACTTTCTTGATGACATTTTAAGAACCAACCTAATGGGTTACTTCTGGGGTGCAAAAGCAGCATCTAAATGTTTAAAAACAGGTGGTTCGTTGATTAACATCTCAAGTCTGGCTGGAAAGCGAGGCACTGCCAATAATAGTGCTTATGTTGCAGCTAAGTTTGGCGTGACAGGCTTGACACAAAGTTTGTGCAAGGAATTAGGGCCAAGGGGTATACGTGTTAATGCTGTTTGTCCTGTCTTAATTTCGAGTGAAGGTTTATTGGAAGCTCTTTCAGACTCGTCCTCTCCGGCCAAGGGGGATCCAAATACATTCTTAAAAACTTTTGCTCAGACTCAGTCGCCTTTGGGGCGACTGCCAACTGCAAATGAAGTCGCAGAGCTCGTTCTCTATCTAATTAGTGATAAGGCCGCGGCGATCACAGGCCAGTCTATAAACGTTGATTGCGGGGTGCTCCCAAATTAAAGTTTCCAAAAATGGAGCCGAGGAAATCGCGATTATTATTCCTGCAAGGCTTGACTCTCAGAGACTTCCCAACAAAGTTCTCTTAGAATTTGCTGGGCTGCCCATGATTGAGCACGTCCGTAGGCGAGGATTGCTAAATAGCTTTTCAGTTCCGGTTTATGTTACATCTGGAGATGATCAAATTCTCAATTTAGTTGAGAGTTTCGGGGGCACTGGTATAAAAACTTATCTTGAACATAGCGATGGATTAAGCAGAGTTAACGAAGCTTCAGCTAAACTTAATTTTCAACACTACATTATTCTTCAGGGTGATGAAATTCTATCTTTGCCCTCTGATATAGATCAGCTGATTAGGGAAATAATTGGCTCTCCCAGCGTAGACATTTGGAACCAAACCACTGCTTTATCTCATGAATATGAGCTAGAAGATCCAAGTATTGTGAAATGCACTGTTGATACATCAGGCCAGATTTTCTCTATTTTTCGGAAATCACCACTTACATCAAATTCAAAACTTCAAATGAAATTGATTTCAAAGATCTGTGGCCTATTTGCCATTTCAAAAAATGTATTAGTCGCAATAAACCAAAAGAAAGCTACTCCACTTCAGATCGCTGAGTCAATTGAACAACTTAGATTCCTTGAATACGGACTTCGCATAAATTCACTTTCAAGTAAATTTAATTTTCCGTCTATAAATGTTCCTGAAGATGTAGAAAAGGTTAAAGAAGTTCTTAAAGGTTCTCCCCTACAAATTCAGATATTGAATGATGTCCTCTCGTTTACCCCTTGAGCCAGAGGATCTTGACCACTTTTTAGTCAAGACTCGAGATAGTATTTCTTTCGCAGACATTCATGCAAATTCCTTTTTCTATATCTCAAAACCTACGGAAGCTAATTTATCTAAATACAAGTTTTTGAAACCAGATAGTGTGGTTGGATTTATTTTTGATTTAATGATTTTTGTACCAACTATTTTGCTTCACATTTTCCTATCAATTATGATTTCTCTTTTCTTTTCAAAAGAATACAAGAATAGTCCAATGAAAGACCTAAGTCACTGTAAATATCTTTTTATATCTCACTTTACCCATGCGCAAGATGTACACAAAGATGATATTTTCTATGGGAAGGTATCCCGTAATAGTAATTGTTTTGTCTTTTACCTAAATCATACAAGAGTCAGGTCAGCAAAAATTGTTAAGCGCTTTAAAAATGTAGCAAAAGAGAATATCCAAGTTAATTCTAAATCTCTGAAGTTAATACCTCTAATTTTGCTACAAGTACATCAGATAAGGATCTCGTCCTGGATTTTCATTAGAGCAATCAGCGATAGAACTCTCACGATAAGTCGCAGAAGAGTATTGATTAGGGCGGCTATTTCCCAACATGCTCGTTCAACAATTGCAAATTTAGTTTTAAAAAATCGACTAAAGAACCAGCTTCTAATTACTAAACCTGAATTCTTGGTTATTACGGTGGAAGGACATGCCTACGAAGCCATGATTATAAAATTAATTAAAGAATTCTTTCAAGAGATTCGTATCATTGGATATCAACATGCACCTATCGTTCCATCACAATACAACATTTTTCGAAATGTGTCAGGGCTTAGACCGAAAGACTTTTTCTTCACGAGTGGTGAAAGCATTAAGGAACTAGGTTTGTCTAAATTCCATAAATGCAAAGTTGCGACCTTAGGATCGCCAAAGTCACGAGATTTCGTATTCGAAGAAAAGAACTCCTCAAAACTTAATCTGCTCTTTGCGCCAGAAGGCACTAGAAAGTCAATTCTCCAATTCATAGACTTACTTAATGATTTATCACCTTTACTCCAAGATAATTTGTTAATTCTACGCCTGCACCCTGCTCTCAGTTGTTTCGATAAGAAGATGGTTATTCGTAAGCTAGTTCGAAGTCAAAATATTCAACTTTCTAGATTAACATTGGAAGAAGATCTGCGTAGAGCGCACTTGTTATTTTTTGAAAGTAGTGCAATAGCAATCGAGGGCCTAGCATTTGGGGTAGTTCCTATACATATTGAATTTCGTAATGATCAGTCATTAAATCCACTTATGTTTACGAAGCTAGACAGAATTTCTCTCCAGGTAAAGGATGTCGTTGACTTTGTGAGAAATTTCAATATGAAAAATAATCAAGATGAGGATTTTCAAAGGGATTGCTACGCTCATTTTTCAAAATATTATGCAAATTTGCAAGACATTGATTCTATAATCTCTCAAGCAAACTTTTAGGCTCGATAGCAGTCAGCTGAGCCTTCAGTAATTTTAAATTTAAGCCAAACAATTTCTTGAAGAGTTTTAATTTACCGTCTCTCGTTCTAGAAACTGCAAAAAGAGCTCTTATTATTTGACCTAAAAAAAACCAACCAAATGACATCTCTCTATGATTTTTAATAAAGTAATATCTCCAAAGCGCAGCTGATTCCATCACTGGAAAACTATCGAGTTGACTCAACTCACTCTCTTGAAAGTCAACTTTTGCTTTTGGCACATAAATTAGAGTGCCAATTTTACTATTGGGGTAGGAGAAAATTAAATCTTCGCAAGCTGCATAAGGAGTTGAGGGTAAACCTATTCCGTAATCTCTCACCCTATCCGTTCGCCAAATTGAAGCACCATTAAGCCATTCAGTTTCTGTGACGGATTTCTCCTGCAAATAACTACTAGCATGACCACTAGACAGAACTTTACCTGGCTTGTTGGAAGAGAGCTTTAAAAGCTGAGAAATTTTTTGTCTAGCGAGACTCATAGTGACGGTTCTCGAAGTTGGCGTTAGACTTAAACCTATTCCTAGTACATTCTCTTTTGGGTATGAATTAGCAGTTTCTAAGGCTATCTCTAAAGTGTTCGCGTAGAGGAGTAGGTCATCATCTATGAACAAACACCAATCAATATCTTGGCGAATTAACCCTACCCCCAATTTCTTCTGAGAAATCTGACCGACAAAATTAGTGTGCTTATAAGTAATATTGAAAGTAGCCTTGTATGCGAGCAGCGTCTTTTCTATGTCTTCCCCTGAAGCAACGATAATCACCTGATCTGGTTTTAAGTTAGACCCTGCAATACTTTTCAAAAGAAGCCTCAGTTGATCAGGGCGATTGCGGGTTGGTATAAGAACCGCGACCTTCTCCATTGGGGTTGCTAATTTCTCAGATGTCATTCACTCAAATATAAATTTCGCGTATCATTCTCGAATGGTATCAGCAAGTATTCAAAGGTTTTTGCCTGAAGAAAAGAACTTAATTCTTGGCGCAACTGGCCTTCTTGGGGCTATCATTTTCAAAGAGCTAAGCCGTGTATCAGAGACTCAGGGTACTCGCTTCAATTTTGGCATCCAAGACGGCGTAGAACTCCATCAAGTTGACTTAAGCGACCTAAATGAACTGAAAAGTCTAATCACAAGGGTCTCTCCCACTCGAATCATTAATTGTGTTGGCTTAGCGTCAGTGGAAGAGTGTGAGAAGCGCCCTGAGGCAAGTTGGAAACTGAATACCGAAACACCATGGCGCTTGGCACAAATTAGTTCCTCCCTTGGAATGCAACTTGTTCATATAAGCACAGACCACTTTATGTCTAGAGAAAGCAACCCTCGGACTGAATCAGCAATCGTTTGGCCTGTAAATAATTATGGACTTTCAAAAATAGAATCTGAGAAATTGGTGAAACGCTACAATCCTAATGCTCTAATACTCCGGACAAATTTCTTTGGTCATACAGTTGGTAGTAGTCGATCTCTTCTCGATTTTGCCTTGAAAGCTTTGAACTCCAAGGAGAAATTGATGGGTTTCAGCGATGTTTATTTTTCGCCTGTTGGGGCCACCCAAATTGCTAAGTTTCTTCTCGACCCTCGCTCTAAGGAAGTTTCAGGGGTACTTAACTTTGCCAGCAAAGAAGTAATCACTAAGTTTGAATTCTTGAGGATGGTTGCTAGGCGTAGAGGCCTAGATCAATCAGCAGTCATACCTGCTTCTATCTTGGACTCAGATTTACGGGTAAAACGTCCCAATTACCTAGCATTGGACTCGACCCGCCTTCGCCATGAGTTAGGCTACTCTTTGCCGACTCTGGAGGCCATGCTTGAGTCTGAAATGGAGACAATCGCTTAATCAAGGTATGGATATTTTAAGAGAAGGGTAGTAAATCAAGTGAGTTTCTTAAAGGATAAATCCGTCCTCATCACGGGAGGGACAGGCTCTTTTGGTAAGACCTTTGTCAATCGAGTGATTGCAGATGATGAGATAAAAAAATTAGTGATCTTTAGCAGAGATGAACTTAAGCAATTTGAAATGGCTGAGAACATAAATTCTCATAAAGTGAGATTTTTTATAGGTGACGTTAGGGACTACCAAAGACTTCTGCAGGCTACTGATGGTATAGACGTTATTGTTCATGCTGCTGCTATGAAGCAAATTCCAGCCGCTGAATATAATCCTATGGAAGCGATTAAAACTAACATCTTAGGTGCAGAGAATATTGTCAACGCTGCAATCAGAAACGGGGTTGCAAGGGTTTTGGCTCTTAGTACTGATAAAGCTGCAAACCCTGCAAATTTATACGGCGCAACTAAATTGTGTTCTGATAGGTTAATGGTAGCTGGAAACACTTTGGCTGGAAAACATATAACAAGATTTGCATGTGTTCGATATGGCAACGTTCTAGGTTCAAGGGGAAGCGTAATTCCATTTTTTCTTGAGAAAGCAAAAAGTGGATCTATCCCAATTACAGATGAGCGAATGACAAGATTCTGGTTGACAATTGAGCAAGGAGTTCAATTTGTTCTTGATAGCATAGAGCGTATGCATGGTGGAGAAATTTTTGTGCCCAAAATCCCAAGCTTTAAAGTTACTGATGTAGCCCGAGTTGTCTGTCCTGGTGTCCCAACGCACGTTATTGGAATCAGGCCTGGGGAAAAACTCCATGAAGTAATGATTACCGAGGATGATTCATACAATACGGTTGAAAACGAAGACTATTATGCAGTTCTTTCACCTACATTGAAAGCTTCAGGAATTTATGATTCAAAGTCAACTCCTGTTAAAGAAGGTTTCCGTTTTTCCAGCGATAATAACAAGTTCTGGCATACTGATGAGACTTTTTTAACTACGCTGAGGAATAATGGAATATTAAAGTGATTCCTTACGGTCGTCAAAGTATAAACCTCCTTGACGTCTTAAGTGTTTCTAGGCAACTTGCGTTCAAATCCTTAACTCAAGGTTCCAAAATTGAAGTATTTGAAGAACGAGTTGCTGAATATGTAGGAGCGAAATACGCCATTGCAGTATCTAGCGCAACTGCTGGCTTGCACTTAGCTGTTATGGCGCTTGAACTTCCGCTTAATTCTGAGATTATCACTTCTCCAATTTCTTTTGTCGCTTCTTCTAATGCAATTCTTTACTCGAGTCATCAACCAAAATTTATAGATGTAGAGAGAGACACTATCAATATTGATTTGAATTTTGTTGATCAAGAAATTAAGTCGAACAAAAAAATTCGGGCGGTCATTCCAGTTCATTTTGCTGGATTTCCCTGTCAAATGGAAAGGCTCGCTAGACTAAGCGTTGCAAGAGGTATCAAAATTATTGAGGATGCTGCTCATGCTCTTGGTGCTTTTTACCCAAATGGAAAAAAAGTTGGATCTTGCGAATACTCTGATATGACAGTTTTTTCTTTCCACCCAGTTAAATCTATAACAACCGGTGAGGGAGGAATGATCACAACAAACTCTTACGACTTGTACAAGAAATTGTTAAGACTTAGGAGTCATGGAATAAACAAATTGAATGATTCCTTTGAGTCAAGTTTATTCTCCACTACTGATGGGATTTTGAATCCTTGGTATTACGAAATGCAGGAACTAGGATTCAATTATCGCTTAACAGAGATACAGGCTGCGTTGGGAGTTTCCCAGCTAAATAGACTAGACAAGTTTATCAAAGAGAGAAGATCAAAAGTTGCTTGGTATCTACTTAATTTATCTCAAGTGCCTAGCGTAAGGCCGGTTCAGCATAATTCCTTGAATTTTAGCGCTCACCATATTTTTCCCATTAGAGTTAATTACTCGGAGTTAAAAATTTCCAGAGCGCGCCTTATGGCGTCTTTACGGGAGAGGGGAATTGGTACTCAAGTGCACTACATTCCAATTCCGTTACATCCTTACTACCAAAAACAGGGCTTTAGCATCGAGAACCTCCCTGAGGCTATGTCTTACTATCATGAAACTTTAACCATTCCCCTCTATCCAAGTCTAAAACAGTCTCAACAAAGGAAAGTTATTGTGGAGCTTAGTAATCTTATAGGTGATTCTCAAAAGAGTTAAGACCCGATAGAATTTTGGGTTCATTTATTTTAGATCTAAGTGGGACTTAGAAATATGATTCCTTAATCTCTAGGTAGTTTGAAAATCGATAAGCCATTGAATGAAGGTTGTCAGTTCTACGTCTCGGGGCAGTAACAATCAAAACTGTAAACTAAAATTCTAGTTCTCCAGTTTTTCGAATTAAATGTTTAGCCCTTTATTAAGTCTGATTAAGCCAATTTAAAACATTAACTTGAATAAATCTCGCAGCTAAATTCCCAAATGGTAGAGAGTAAACCTAGTTAGAATGTAAATAGGAACTTTTACTAGTCTCTTGAAAATGCAAATTCAATGATTAAATTGAAGTCTAGTGATAGATAAAAGTTAGATTGACCCCTTAAAACACTAAAGAAGTCTGACCTATTTGCTTCAAACAAAATCTAATTGATTGATTTATTAAATTTTTTTCGGATATCCAAATTAATAAATACCGTCAATTCACTCAAAGACTTGATAACTCTTATGCCCTCATATTCATTAGGGAGCTCCCAGTCTGTCGACCTTATGGCAAAGAAAACTGAATTCAACGCCATTTCCTTTGCTAAAACAGCTGGCGAAGTCCAAGGAGTGGCGATCACTAAATCTGACTGACTAACAACTTTATAAAGGTTTTCATTGGGGCTTAATAACTCAATCTGATGTTCGCGACAACTTTTAATAATCTGTTCGATGTATTTTTTTGAGTGCACCGGGTTATACGTCCTTTTGGGCTTAATTCTTACTTTTACCTCATTGACATACGATTTCAACAAGTCAGCAGATAACTTTTTAAAAGCTTCGAAATCACCTAATGCATCCCTTTCAGAGTAGAAATCTTCTTGAGTTCCAACAATCCAATCATTGCCAGGAGCAAACGGAGTAACATCAAAAAAGGTGATAATATAATTATTCGTACTTCTTTCTGCAACAATTTTAGTTTGGAACAAAATAGGTCCGATAGCATACACATTATAAATCCCTAGTGATTTCAAAAAATTAACATCATACTTTGTCCATACCAGATGCGAATCTAAACCATTCTTTACAGCACCAATATCCCACCCCAAGCCTTGTTGATTTGCCCTAAAATTAATAGGTTTAGAATTAGTCGAATACCAAACCATGACCCTGCGCCCTTTGAGGGGGCATTCAAAGGCAATCGGTAACTTCTTTATTGAAGAATTGGTAGTCACTAAGTCAAATTCTGTATAGAAGTCTTGGTGAAGTACTTTAAATACAGCTTGATCTAATACTACTCTCTTCATATTCTTTAGGCCTAAGAACTCTTGGTTTCTAAACAAGCTAACAGAGCTAAACACATTCATCAAAAGAAATCCATAATGACTTCTTTTCACGCACCTTATTAGCAAAAACAAAGGGGCATCTATAGTTATCATTTTATTGCGCTCCAATAATGACTTAATGCTACGAACTTCAATCAATGGATTATCAGCTCTAAAATGGTCTTGAAACCGTTTTTCCTTGAGAGTATTTAACACGTCATCGATATTTGAACTTTGAAACACTTGCTCGCTTGTCAATGAAAAAACTATCGAAGACGGAATTCTAGATTTAGTTCTGAATAATCCGTATATCATTACTAGTAAAGATGCAGCAACTAAAAACATTAATACTGAAACGTTTTGAAGTGCACGGCGGTAGCTTCTAAGCTGAATTCTCTGGCTAGTTCTCACGTTTTCCGGCTCTCTCCATATCGCTTATTTTGTCATAGTCCCATTTCAAATTTACTGAATTTCAAGGCAATTGTGCTTTTTCTTACAATATCAAAAAGGGCTTTTCCTACCGAGATAGTCTTCTTTCGCTCGGTTCACTCTCACTTACATAGGATCTTGACTGGATTCGGAGTGTAATCTTTTTAAATTCTTCTTCAAACGCAATCTTTAAAGGTCCCTACCTCGGTACCATTACTCTATGGTCGAAGGTCTTCAGCCGGTTATGGTTAATATCGTCGAATTGAATAAAGCTGACTTCGATTTAGAGTTGTACGTGTCATGGCTCCGAAATGTTGAAGATAACGGATTCATTGAGGCTGTCCGTAAGGATTACAGTAAGATTGATTTACAAAAATATTTGGAATCTCGGGTCAATAATCCTCAAGTAAAATTCTGGGGAATTTTTTTGGAATCTAATAAGTTTATTGGAACAATTAAATTGGAACCTATTATTTGGGAGAACCAAACGGCATGGCTCGGAATGATGATTGGTGATTACTCTGAGCGAGGCAAAGGTTATGGGTCTCAGGCTTTAAATCTTGTTTTGGATTATGCAGAGAAGGTTTTGCTTTTAAAAGACATTTTCTTGGGAGTACACAGGAACAATACACCAGCAATTTGCCTTTACAGAAAGGCTGGATTTAAAATTTATAAAGTCAATGACTCGCAAGTTACAATGAAAAGGGAACTTAAAACTCCTAACGGATTTTGAATAGTGGAACTAAGGGTTCAACCTCCAATGCAGCTCTCAATTGGTTACTTTTAAGTTTTATTGCAATCTTTGAAAATATCCGCGAGTAAGCTCTGGCAATGTCTTTAACCACTTTTTTGGTATGTTTAGTGGTTACATTATGTGTTCCAAGCACGAGAATTCCCTCTTTAAAACACTCTTGCATAAAATATGTCTTTAATTCCAACGCGGTTGCAGATTCATGGTCTCTCCAATTTAAAAACTTCCAGGTTGAGTGGCCTGATAAAGATAAAACATCATGCAGGTTATTCTTAAATATTTCCTCATTAGTAAGTTCGCTGAGCAATTCCCCAGAAGCTGATAGTTGACCAACGATGTCCTCTTGTTGATATATTCGCAGCACCTCATTTGCCGCAGCTAGTGACAGTAACTCTCCGCCAAAAGTGCCAGAAAAAAAGATCTCACTCATCTCGCCCATAATCTCTCTCTTTCCAACTACTGCGGATAAAGGGAACCCATTTGCTAGGCCCTTACCCAGAGTGGTCAGGTCTGGAATTATGTTGAAAAGTTCTTGAGCTCCACCTTTCGCAAACCTAAAACCAGTTATAGTTTCATCAAATATTAGTATGGTGCCATTTTCAGAGCACATTCTCCGTGTTTCACTCAAGAAGCTTTCGATTGGCCAGGTTGAATTCATTGGCTCAAGAATTACTGCCGCGACATTGCCAGGATTTAACGTAAAAATCTCATTTAATGATTGCAAATTGTTAAAGGCGAAAGTCTTTGTCAAGTCAGAAATTTCTTTTGGCACTCCTTTGTTTCTACTTGTTGAACCTATAAACCAATCTTGCCAACCGTGATAACCACACACTGCAACAATTTTTCTTCCCGTAAAAGCCCTTGCAATACGTATTGCAGCAGAGGTTGCATCAGAGCCATTTTTCCCAAATCTTACTGACTCTGCGCTTGGCACCAGATTAACTATTTTTTCTGCGACTTCACACTCCAGCTTCCCGGGAAGGGAAAAAATAGTTCCCTTCCTTAACTGTCTTCTCACTGCTGCATTAACTCTTGGATTTTGATAACCAAGCGTTACAGAAGCAAGTGAACTAACTAAATCAATGTACTTGTTTCCGTCAATATCCCACGTGTTGCAACCTTTCGCCCTGTGTATAAACAAGGGAGAGATCCCAACTGGGTATTGAGTTCTGGACTTACTAAAAGTTTGTGAGCCCAAAGGAATAAGGGTCTCTGCGTAACTTAAGAATTTGGTAGAGCGTTTATATCTGGGATTACTCAATCTGAGTTCTCCATTCCTTGATTGCCTCATTGCGCAGGTTACTAGAAACTTGATTACGCAATTCGGGGAAATCTTTTAAGAACTTTAGCACATCTTCCAGTGACATAATCTCGTTTAGTGCATTTTCGTGCTTCACGACCCGCCGTATAAACTCTAAGTCTTCGGGGTAATCCACTGTCCATCTCTCCTTCGAGAGATCTAAAGGGTAATTAAAATTTTTCAATGTAAAATCTGTGGGTCGAGAGTACAAGCCAAGAGTGACATGTTCTCGCTCGGGCTCAGATAATTGCATCAGGTTTAATCTTCTTAGCGCTGAAGTTTTAACTATCTCAACATCTAATCCATCAGGAAAACTTGGATCCAGTGCATTTGAGAGATAATCCAAACTTGAACTTTCATACTTGCTGATCATTGAGTCAAGAAGATCGGGCATAATTAATGGGCAATCACCTGTGATTCTTACAAAGTACTGAGGATCGTAGATATCGAGTACCATTAAAAAACGGCTTAGGACATCGTTTAGTGGGCCTCTTACCACCTCCTGGAAGATAGTGTCGAGGTACGCCACCAATGGATTATCAGACTCGTCTGTTGATGTGGCTACTACTACTTTACTGACCAAGTTGGATTTAAGGACTCTCTTGAGTTGATACCCAATCATGGGTATTCCTTCTAAATCCCCCATGACCTTGCCCGGCAATCTTGTCGAACTCATTCGGGCCTGAATGATTACTAGGTTCTTTAACCGATTCACCGCTATGACCATTTTCTTGGATCAGTTAAGAAATCGCTTGCCTGGGGTATATCAAATGAAATATTTGGACCTATGTGTTCAAAAGAAGATAGATTTTTCCTAAACTGTTCATAACTATCAAAGCCTAAGACTAGTTGTGAGGCCCAGTCTAGACTTTGAGCATAACGTAGACACAATTCACTACTTTCAAGCCCATGCCTACTTGCTAAAGACTCAATCTCTGATTGAATTAACTCTACTTCCTTTAACTCTTTCGGGAGATTCAGCGCTTTTTTGACCAGCAAACCTTGCAAGAAGATAGATCGGACTTGAAATGTAACACCCGAGTATGCCAATTCCCTCAATTCTTTAGAATTCTGTTTTCTTCTATCGGCTATATTCTCAGGCAATTGGAATACGGTCATTTCAGGGAATAGTTTCCTTGCATATAACACCTCTGATACTTTGTAACAAGAGAGCCCTACTTTATTTGACAGGCCTTCAGCTAGAACAGCTTTAAGAGCTAACTTGACTGTCTCAGTCGACTCCTGTGGGGAATCTCCCAAGCCGTGAAGCATAATTGCAAAGGCGCTAACTTGCCTTAGTCTTTTAAGTGAGCCCTCAACGGACTTTAAAAAACTCTTTTTACTAGAAAAATGTTTAGGTGAAATTTTGATTATAAAATTATTGAATCTTCTAGAGTCAAGTATGTTGCCGATTAACTCCTCTGACCCATGATAATTTTCTCCAGTCTCAATGAAGATATCTTCTCTCAGAATCGTGTCGTTGACTATTTTAAATACATCACCCTCACGAATACCATTATTATTAATCCCATAGTTTGAGCCAAAATTAGCTGTACCAATTACTAGTTTTTTAGCAGGAAACTCCACTGCCAAAGAATAGACTGAATCCAATGAACGAGCATAAGATGTGCTCAAAACCCTAAACCAATTATTGATAGACTTCCCCTACATTTCAGGGGGTTAAATGGAGCACAAATTTACGGTTGCGCCAGAAGGCTATATCAGGGTGGACCCACTTCCATCTTCAGCCGAGCTATCGGCCTATTATTCCTCCGATTATTACCAAAATCCCCATGGCACATACGCTTCTGAGTACACCCTCGACGAAATACGGCATAAGAGTGTAAGAAATCAATTCTTGTTTCGCGTTATAACAGATCAAGTTTCACATTCAAAGAATTATACATTCCTTGATATTGGTTGCGGTGAGGGCTTTTTACTTGCAACTTTCGCAAGGAATGGCTGGGATGTTTTGGGTTTAGACTTTAGTTCATACGGCGTAGAAAAATTTAATCCTAATATGATTGATAACTTATTTGTTGGGGATATTTACCACTCTATTGAGAATCTAATTGAGAACAAAAAAACATTTGCTTGTATAAATCTTGGGAATGTATTAGAGCATGTGATAAGCCCAGTTTTACTCCTAGAAAGAATTAGAAATCTCATGTCTCAACATTCTGCGTTACTAATTACTGTCCCCAATGACTTTTCAAAGTTACAAGAGTTTTTACAAGACTCTAATCTAATTGAAAAACCATATTGGATTACTGTACCAGATCATCTCAATTACTTTAATCATAATTCGTTAAGTGAAACAGTACGTCGTTCACAGTTAATTCCTATCGAAGTTATTGGCGATTTTCCAATTGAATGGTTTTTAACGAATGTTCGTTCAAACTACTCTAAGGATCCATCTGCTGGGAAAGCTGCACATTTTGCTCGAATAACGTTAGATACATTAATTACTTCTGGAGAAGACTTTGAAGCCATTAAGAATTTCTGGTCAGCCATGGCGGGAGTTGGCCAGGGGCGAACAGTATCGATTTTGTGCAGAAAGTTAGACCAATAATGAAATTAGGTTTACTTGCGGATATTCACGCAAATAGCGAAGCACTATCAAATATTGTAGTTGAGCTTAGGCGACTCCATATTGATACGGTTATAGTTGCAGGTGACACCGTAGGTTACTATTACAACATACTCCGCGTTCGTGAGTTGCTTAGTTCATTCAATGTGCTCGAAGTCAAAGGGAATCATGAGAATCAAATTCTCTCCAATGATAAATTTAGCTGGGGCGAATATGAAAAAAAATACGGTTCCGGGCTTCGGAGAAATAAGGAAGACCTAAAACAAGATGGAATTGAATATATTAGAGCACTAAGTCATCCACTTGAAGTTAATTTATTCGGCTGCAGAATAATTGTCGCGCATGGTACTCCTTGGGATATCGAAGAGTATCTCTATCAAAATTCAGATAGCTCGAGTTGGAATAGAATTGCAGATATGGACATTGATATTGCAATTCTTGGACATACTCACCACCAAATGCTAAGAAAATTTGATGATAAGTTAATCGTAAATCCTGGTTCTGTGGGGCAAAATCGTTCTGCTAAGTCGATTGCTGATTGGGCGATTCTGGATTTATCCAATATGTCGATTGACTTTAGGAGCACACCTTATTTATCAAAATCGCTTTTGAAACAATGTGAAACTTTTGATCCTAATTTAGATATTTTAACTCGGCACTTGAGAGTGGTAGAGGATTGAAAAATATATACGTTTCAAGTGTTGGTGGAGATATTGCTCAATCTATCATTGGTGTTATTTCAGAAACTTTCGAATCAATCTCCATCTTTGGCACCGATGTATTTGATAATCAACCAGGGTGCTTCTTGGTTAATCACTTTGAAGTCTCCCCCCATGCAGACGATTCCAGTTTTTTCCGTTGGCTGACCCAGTTCCTTAGAAATAATCGTATAGATTGTTACATCCCAACAAATGAAAGTGAATTGAGAGCTCTGGCTTCCATTTCAAATAGTCAACTTAATAGAGTTTTGGGGAGTTGTTCAATAATTTGGGCTGGTAGAAGTGCAGTAAGTTTATTTGGAGATAAATTCCTCACGAGTAAATTCCTTACAGAAATTGGAGTTAATGCTCCTCAAGTTTACGAAGACTTAAGTGAGATTCATGATTCTGATTTCCCATTGATCGTTAAACCAAGATTTGGTTCCGGGTCGAAAGGTATATTTAAGTGTAACTCCAAGCGCGAACTTGAAGGCTCGTTACAATTTGTACCCAACCCCATAATCCAAAAGTTTATTGGTGATGATGAGCACGAGTTTACGGCAGGTGTCTTTAGAAATTCTAGTGGTGAATCAAGGGTAATAATTTTTCGAAGGAAACTGATTGGTGGCGCAACTGGATGGGCAGAGGTTTATCTAGATACTGAAATGGAAAATATGTGTAAAAATATCGCCTCGGCTGTAAATCTATCTGGCTCAATAAATATACAATTTAGGTTAGATCAGGGGGAACCCTCTGTTTTCGAGATTAATGGTCGGCTTTCTTCTACTGTTTACATGAGGCACCTTCTTGGATTTGAGGATGTGAATTGGTCTTTGGGGCTAACCGAATCCTTCAGTCCATTCAACTCAAAGCAACATGTGGGCAAAGTACTTTACAGAATTAATCAGTTTCGGATTTCAGCACCATGAATCAAGTGAACCTAATCTCAGATCCAGTTTTTGATTCGGGCTTGGGGCACTTATCCCGCTTGATAGCTGTAGCGCAGGAGTTAAAGCTTTGCGGCATAAGGTACTGTTTTCATCCATACAATTACTTTAGTCCTACTCATACAGAGTTCATTATCTCAAATCAGTTAAATCCAAGTTGTACTTGTAGCGAAGAATCTGGACTTTCAATAGTAGATAGTTATAACCCTGAACTGGTGGCTAAAAAAAAGAGTTCAAAAATAAAAAATTTTGTCCAGTTTGTTGACGAAATTACCCCAATTGGAGTATGTGACGCCATCATCGAAGTTAGCCCCATTTCGCCTATTAGGAGATATCCATCAGAAGTTCCTGTGCTTAAATTTAAAAATGCTCCACTTTTACGAGATGAAGTTTATATAGCTCGTAATAGTAAATTCGTTCAAACCAGAGATGAAGGAGGATGGGTACTGTTACTGGGTGGAGTATCGGACTTCAAGTACCTGGAAGTCCTTTCTATTTTACGAACAGTGGGAGTTGATTTCTGTCGAAAACTAACAATTGCAACGAAATCAGAGAAGGTCGTTAGCACAGCAAAGAACTTAGGATTCACTAAGTTCTGCTCAGAGCAAAATATCTCGTACATTAGTCAACATTTTAAGTATGTAATCTCTGCTGCTGGAGTTAGTGCATGGGAATTTTCTTTCATAGGAATGCCTGGGTTTGTGATAAGCGTTGTTGATAATCAGGAGTTTCAACTGAAATACTTAGTTGATTCTGGAATTAGACAAGGCGTGAGTATGTCAAGTACACACAAAGAGTCTGAATTTATTGAAAAAATAGATTCGGTGGGCAAAATCTGTAACAATCTTCCATTAAGTAGTGGTCGAGTTGAATGTATTTCTTTCTTAAGACAACTGTCCTTACTGGTCTGATTCCCTTTGAAGCATCTCAAGCTCAATTCCTTGACCAAGCTCAATGCGGGTTATAGCTTGTGACCCTAAGATTTTTTCAAAAAATTTTGGTGCCAAACCAATATTCGGTCGAACGATAGCCAAGTCGTCCTTTGAAATAATCTGCCCTTGCTCGATAGTTTTTCGAGCAACGATAGAACGTCGATACTTGAGATAACCCGCCTCTGAAGTGGTCGGTCCGTCTTGAATATGTCCAACGGCTTTCTTCGCCTCTCGGCAGAGCTCGACAAAACTCTGAAGCTGCGACACTGGGAGAGAAAAAGAGGAATCAACTGATGTATCATCATCGTCGAGCTTCACATGTTTCTCAATAATGGTCGCGCCTAAAGCTACAGCGCTCACACTTGCAACTAATCCTTTGGTGTGATCAGAAAATCCAACTGGAACTTGATATTTCGCTGAAAGATAACGTATGGTCTCTAAATTTAAGTCTGTAGGTTCTGCCGGATAAGAAGTTGTGCATTTCAGAATAGCAAAATCCTGAACTTGTAAATCAATTAACAGCCTAATTGCTTCGTCAATCTCTTGTAGCGTAGCCAAACCTGTCGAAAAAATAACTGGTTTTTGAGTCTTTGCAATTCTGGTAAAGAGTTGCTTATAGTTAATTTCAAACGAGGCTACTTTATAGGCAGGAACGTCTAGCGATTCGAGGAAATTTACATCTTCAGGACTGAATGGACTTGAGAATACTGAAATCCCCAGTGAACGCCCAAGTTGGGCCAGTGGGGCTACCCAATCACGCGGCGTATGTCCTTGTGCGTACAGATCATAAAGAGTTCTTCCTTTCCACGGGCCATCTGAAACAATATACTCACGTCGGCTGGAGTCAATGGTCAATGAATCAGCGGTGTAAGTTTGTAACTTAAAGGCGTTTACTCCAGCTTCAGCGCACTTTCGCAAAAGCTCCATGGCCTTCTCCAAAGAGCCCTGATGATTGCCAGACATTTCAGCAATAATATAAGGGGGAACTCCGACGCCTATTTCTACATCATCTATTTTCATTTCATCGCTCCCACAAGAATTAAGTCTACACTGAGCGCCATGGCTCCATCTTATAGGAGGTACATCAGTGAATATCCTCATAATAGGCGGGACCCGATTTATTGGAAAACATATCGCACTTAAATTACTTGCATCTGGTCATTCTGTTGTCTTAATGCATCGGAGCGAAATCATGGCCCTCGATTTACCACAATTTGAACATTTGATTGTAGACCGAAGGAATTTTGACAGCCTTAGAATTTCAATGACTTTTGATTTAGTCATTGATACATGCGCTTATGTGCCTAGTGATATAGCAATTTTGAAGTCTATTTCATTTCAAAAATATCTTTTTATCTCATCTGTGGCGGTTTACCGTTCAGATATACCTGATAATTCGATTGAGGATGCATCGCGAATATCAAATGAAGATGAGGAGCGTTTGTGTAATGATTATGGGTATCAAAAGAAGCAAACTGAAGATCTTTTGTTCTCCAAAATACCTAATTCAATTATTTTGCGAGCGTCAATCGTTCTTGGGCCAGGAGAAAATTCTGGAAGGCTAAACAGAATATTGGAGAAATTCGTTCGAAGTAAAGTCTTATATGCGCCATTATCAGATTCTAATTCCCTTGTTACCCAATTCATAGATGTCCGAGATTTAACTCAGCTGACTTTAAGAATTATTGAATCTAATATGACCGGAATCTTCAATTTAGTCGGAAAGAGCTGTAGGTGGAATGATTTCATCTCAAGCTTTGCATCTGCTGGAGCATTAGAGGTTGTAAATTGTGCAGATGAGTCATTCCCCTTGTTTGACTCCACCAAATCTACTGGGCTTCGAACATTGCGCTCAAGACATGCATTCATAAATAGTCATGAATTCTTGACACTCGAAGAGACGCTGATCGATTGGTTCAATTCTGCTAAAGTATGAATTTTCATTTTGGTTCCTCGCCAGAATTCTTTAACCTGTATCGAAGATAGTAGATGTCTAGACTTAATGGTTCGAATTCCGTTTAGCTCACTTTGAGATTGACAAGGAGGTTAAAAATTAAGCACTTTTGCAGAGCGCAGCCACTTAATTCGTTTGTCACAGCTATTCGATTACCCAAGATTAGGCGAAAAATACACTGTCAAATAGATATTGATTCTAATGTGGGCCCTGTCGGGATCGAACCGACGACCCACGGATTAAAAGTCCGTTGCTCTACCGACTGAGCTAAAGGCCCCATTTTTTGGCTATTTTTACGCATACTTAATGCGTAAGTGCTAAGCCTACCGCCAGAATCTACTTTGAAAATTCACGATAAGATTCGCGCCTCCTCTAGTCCCCATCGTCTAGGGGCCTAGGACATCGCCCTTTCACGGCGGTAACACGGGTTCAAATCCCGTTGGGGACGCAAGAAGCAGATAGCGATATCTCTTCTGTTTAATAAGATTGGCCCAGTAGCGCAGTTGGTTAGCGCGCCGCCCTGTCACGGCGGAGGTCGCGGGTTCAAGTCCCGTCTGGGTCGCTATTGCTTTATCATCTTTGATTTTTAAATATTGGCTGGGTAGCTCAGTTGGTACGAGCGCGCGACTGAAAATCGTGAGGTCGACGGTTCGATCCCGTCCCCAGCCACCAGGATTTACTTCTTTGTCTTTAGTTCTTTATCTGTAGCAGGTATTCTTAAAATGAAAATTAGAGCTATTAGCCAGATAGCAGAACCAATAATGACTACTAGCGGCTCTTGGCTATATGGAGCATTTGAAAGAATTAAAGCAAAGACTCCATAGAGCAGGGTAAATCCCCAGAGAAGTAGGACTGAATTTACTTTAGATATTCCAAGTCGCATTAAGCGATGAGAGAGATGATCTCTTCCTCCCTTAAATGGAGATACACCCCTAATTATCCTTGAGATTACTACAGTGCTGGTATCAAGAATTGGAATTGCAATTAGAAATAAAGGAACAAAGAAGAATGTGGGATAGATAATAGGGTTTGGATCAAATCTCACTAGAAGTGATGCAATAAGAGATCCTAGAAAGAGAGATCCAGCATCTCCCATATAGATTCTTGCTGGGCTCCTATTCCATTTAAGAAAACCTAGAGTAGATCCTGCAACTACTATCGAAATAGCTGCGATGTAATACTGGCCAGAGGAGTAGGAAAGAAGAGCTAGAAATAACGCTGAAATCGCTACTGTTCCCGAGGCTCCGCCATCGACATTATCGAAGAAATTCACTGAATTACTAAGGCCAACTATAAAGAGCACAGTAATGGCTATATCTAGAGCCCTAGATCCTGTAGGAGATCCAACGGTATTAGTTTGAATTAAAGTGATCGCTACAGCAATACCCACCAGGCTCTGAGCGATAAATCTTGGCCAGGGGCTTAAATTTATTAGATCATCGATTAAACCAATTGCTCCTAGAAATAGTGATGGGAGTAGAACTCCAGCAACTAAAACTATTAGATCAGGATTAGAGGCAAGAGTTGCAGTAAAGGTAATTCCTACTACCCCGATAATGATTGCAACACCGCCAAGATAGGGAACTGGCTCCTTATGGCTCTTATGGGCCGAATCTGGGGTATCAAAGATTTTGCGCTTTATTGCTATCTGTCTAATTCTTGGAGTTAAGAGTCCAACAAAGAGAGCGCTAAATAGAAAGAGGGCAAGGTAGGCAAGAGGTGAGTAATTCACTTTGAGACTTTTTTATGCCGATCCTGATTTTCTACGGAACATCTTTGGAGTTTTACCGCTTGCCTCTCCTCCAGAGACTTTAGCTCCACCTGTAACTCCATTTTTGCGAACCCCACTACCTTGTCTCTTCTTCTCAAGGGCCTCTAGATACTTTGCCTTTGGATCTAAAGCTTCACTCTTTGATTTATCCAACTTCTTCTCTTCAGACATTCTTATCCCCGATTCTCAGACTTTGTTAGTAGCGATTCAACCTCTGATCTTCGATATCTTCTATGGCCACCTAGAGTGCGGATGGCGGTTAGCTTTCCAGCTTTAGCCCATCTAGTAACAGTCTTTGGATCAACCCTAAATAATTTAGCCACTTCAGCTGGAGTCAAGAGAACCTCAGGCTCACTAGAGCGATTAATGCTCATCTCTATTTCTGTCCTATTCGCACCATTTGAGGCAAGTATCTAATAGATAGAGCCTTAAAGCCAGTAGCTACTACATCGCCTGCTCTAGAGCTGCGATCTTTCTCCACCGTTTAACTACAGCCTCGTATCCCTGCCCGGCTAGGACCCCATCGCCATTTGATAGGCCTTGTAATGAAAGTGTGACATCTTCAATTGAGGTATCAGATTCAAGTCCAGTCTCGCCGCCATCCATCAATGATTTCTCAAGGTAGAGAGCTAGCCCGCCATAATCACATTCAAGGATTGATTCAGGATGAAAGACATTGAGCCAATTGAGAAGATCTGCGATCTCTTGTTCAACTGGGCCTGAGCCAAAAGCCTCTTTAACTATCTGATGGCTTGAGATGCATCGCTTCTTAGCGCTAGAGATATCAGTGCGAATAATTGTGAAAGGTCCATCATCATTTCTCCCTCTTAAGCGCTCCCCTGGATTAAAGAGAGCAAACCAACGAGGTGGGATCATCCAAGTTTCAGAGAGAATATGAGGGATTCGAAATTCTAGTTCCTCAGAGCTCTGCGCTAGCGCTTCACTTAAACTCTCTGGCATAAAGAAGGGCAGAACTGTGCTTGGCAGAGAGCTCTTGAAATCCTCAACTGCTGCCCAACACCTTCTCGCAGTTGACCAAGGCGAGACATAACGCTTGCCATCATGATCAATAATGTGAGCTCCATCTGCTTTAAGAGATGGTGGCTCAGAGAGAATCGTTCTTCTAAGAGCTCGAAGCTGCTCATCACGTCCGGTATAGCTCTCAATGGAGATGCTCGACCAACGAAGTTGATCAACAGGTGAAAAACTTCCTATCGGCTCATAGACTCTAAGAGATGCAACATAAGGAGTTGGTCTCATCTAAGACTTACTTACGTGGAATGTAATTACCTTCAGCATAGGGATCGAAGTCATCATCATCGCCTTTTTCTATCTCGCCATGGAGTTCTTTAGAGAGGCGATCGATATCGATATCTTGTGAGCTGTATTTAAGATCGCGTGCGACTTTAGTCTGTTTAGCTTTTGAACGGCCACGCCCCATAGCGAGCCCTCCCAACCCTCGTATTCTGTGATGGGTCAAACCCTACCTTGAGCCCCCAAGAG
>Ga0209358_10000815_pt1 | contig 26372 bp, 38 predicted proteins | sample LauGreFa1BDMLBSN_2_FD_187574 | JGI IMG/M metagenome (GOLD analysis project Ga0209358, IMG submission 187574) | Freshwater lake microbial communities from Lake Michigan, USA - Fa13.BD.MLB.SN (SPAdes) (version 2) | ecosystem: Environmental > Aquatic > Freshwater > Lake | place: Lake Michigan, USA...
AGGGGTCTTTGTGGGCCGAGCCTCTCCAGCCTTGCGAATAATTTCAACCAGCTTATCTTCCATTACGCGAGCAGCAGCAGAGATGTGCGCCTTGTCTGGATAAATCTCTTGGCGAATAGAAGTAGAACCATCCTTAATGTGAATCAGCCAAAAGCCATTACGAAGCCCATCATAAGCATAAGGGTCATTGTCAGGAATGAACTTCTTACCTACCTTACGATAAAGCCGTTGATCTTCTTTGATAGAAGCTCTGCAAGCCACTGGATCAGATTGAAACTTAAAATTAAGCTGATGACGAAGCCGCTTAACTTCGTTCTTGTAATACTCGATAGTTTCTGTGTCGGTTTTTTTATTCATGGTTACTCAGGTGTCAAGTTTGCCATCGATCATTCTCTTTAAAGTATTGGAATAAAGCTTTCTTTCATCTTCTCGCCCCATCCAGTAAGCGTGAGCAATGATATCTTGCATTGCTTGCTTTAGAGTTGGGCGAGCCTTGGGCAAGTCCCAATTCCAATCTACAACTCTGCAAATGTCAATCTCAACATTGATATCTTTTGACGCTTTGACGGTAAGCCAATAATTATCTGTGGAGCCAACGATTTCTTTAATTAGCTTTTCGTCGAATTTGGTCGCCATATTTTTTATTCGTAATAATACTTTTGCCCACCAAAATAGTACCTGACCCTTTTAAGCGAATCAAGATTCAAAGTGTGATACTTCAAGTCTTCCTTTTCGTATGCCTTGAGACCCTTCTTCTTTTTGAGCCGTTTGATGTCGGCTTCAATACAATCAATGGAATTAGTGATGCTGGAAACGATGATGCCGTCCATCATGTCTTCGTCAACTTCGATTTTAATTTTCATAAAATTAAAGTATCTCGCCCCTTTCTCTGAGCTTAGTGGCGTTTGCCCTGTGCAGTTGTTCAAGGTTAACCTTGCTCTTGCCGTCGTAAGCAACAGCATAGTTGCGTTCAATCATCCACTTGTTCACATCAATTCCGCCTCCTGTTTGGACATGGCCCAAGATTCGGCCAAACTTGTCGTCGGGATCAAGCTCTGTGCGAATGATAAGTGAACCAGAATAGTCATCAAGAACGTCAATCAAGCCCGCCAATGCTGCTTTGCCCATAGCCTTCATCTCCTTATCAGAGGTTCTAATTTCTGGGGTGTCAATACCAGCCAAGCGGATTCTTTGATTTCTGAGCCAAACACCAAAGCCCAAATCAAAATCAACTTCGATTGTGTCGCCGTCAATAACCTTAATTAAATCAGCTTTGTATTGGTACAGCATATTAATCGGCCCCTTCCATTTCTACTGTCCATTCTGTGTCGTTGTAGACATGATCCCAAAGAATCTGGCTTTCTTCTTCGGAAAGCCCCATTGAAGCAGCGATGCGATCAAAACGCTTGTCTTGCCTAAGCTGGCTCTTCAGAATCATATCCTTAAAATTCTTGATTCGCTTCTGATACTTCTTCTTGATAACGAGTTTGGATGTGTTTTCGCTCATAATTTAATAGTTTTTAATCGGTCTTTTGGTTGGCTTGTTGTACGTAGTCGAGAAGTTCGCGGGCAGCGTCAATGTAATTTGCCTTCAGTTGGTGGAACTGAGGATCGCTGATGTCACGGTAATTAGAGTAATGTCTAAATGCGGCATCGAAGCCCTCTGTATCAATGATAGATAAGATGCTTTCTGCATCGTGCGGGCGCATGAGATTCTGGAACTCGCGCTCTTCACGCTGCGGTTCGTCTTGTTCCTGTACTGGCAGCTTTGTAATCGCAAATACTGTAAGAACCAAGGCTGTGCCAGCGATAGAACTTACGGCGATTCTTTGGATAACTTCTTTCATAAGAGAAAAAGTATAGGTGTTGGAAGAAATGTCAAGCGTTAATCTGAATATTCTTCAAAATGCCCCATACCTTACAAAACGATAAATTTCCGGTCCCGATTCCATGAAGAAAGACCAGTTAGGGTAAAGAATTAAATATATGGCACAGGGTATTGCAAAAAATGCAACAACTACCAATGCTACTGCAAGTCTAATTGGAATTGTGATTACGCTTAAAAAGGTGTCTTTCATATTTTAAATGATAAAAACTTTTGGCTCGTTCACAATTCGATAATCTTCATTGCAGAGGCAAACATTAGAAAAGATTGTGCTGCCAAAAGTCTTTTCAGATCCGCCAGAAAAGTGGATGTGACCAAACAAATGAAGTTTAAGCTTCAGTTGCAGAACTCTTTTAGCAAGCTCTTCGCAGCCAACTTCGTCAGGGAAGCCGCGATCTCTCAGAACTGTATCACAAATCTTATGCGGTGGGCCATGACTAATCAAAACATCAGTATCGTCGGGAATAGCCTCCCAGTGCTTACGAATATCGGAGCCCCGCTTGCGATTAAACGCCCAATTGAAAAAGGTAGGCGTTACCGGAGAACCCCAAAAGTTCACGCCTTCAATACAAACGCCAGTATCTTCCAAGTAAATTAGCTCTGGGCACTCTCTGACCAATGCTTTAGCAACGCCGCTATTTTTTTCAAATAGAACATCATGATTGCCCGCAATGAAGATTTTATGCTTGTGGGGCATTGCATTAAACCAATGCAAGAATTTTTGCGTATCTTTTAAATTCCCCCAAGAGCAAAAATCTCCACAGTGAATTAAAACATCCCCATCTGGGATATTTTTTACATTGAGGTGTAAACCATGAGTATCTGACAGAGCGACGATTTTCATTTAAAATGGAGGAACAGCAGATACAATCACTAGAAATGGAGATTAGTCAAGAGGCTTTGCCCAAAAAAATATGTATTAAATGTTCTGAGGAGACTGAGAATTTTAGAAAACGGCAAGATGGATATCAGAGGCGCGTGTGCAGAAAATGCGAAAATTCAGAGGGAATCAAAAGAAAAACTTCGACCAAGACCAAATGCGTCGAATACAAGGGTGGCAAATGTTTTGTTTGTAATTATAATAAGTATCAAGGCTCTCTTGACTTTCATCACATTGACCCAAAAGAAAAAGACTTTTCGATTGGCAATATGAGAGGAACGTCTTTCGAAAACTTAAAACAAGAGTTAGATAAGTGTGTTCTACTCTGCAAGAATTGCCATTGTGAAGTTCACGCTGGCTTAATTGATCTGAATAAAATTGGTAGTCCCGCTGGGATTTGAACCCAGAACCTAGCCCTTATAAAGAGCTTGCTCTAACCGTTAAGCTACGGGACGATAAAATTAGTTAGTCCAGCCTCTGCGCGTTCTTAGCTTTCCGCCACTTACGCTACCGGGATTATGTCTTGAAGCAATAAACCTATTGGTCATTTGGATTAACTCATTATATGTTTTTTCTTTTAGAAGTCCATCCGAAAAACCAGCTTTTTTAAGATTCTTGACCATCGATGATCTGCTTGGAGTGTACTGATTTTTTTTATTTTTAAAATCTTTCGGAACGAATATTCTCATTGCAGTTTTGTGTTAAAATTGGTGGTGCCAGTGGGATTTGAACCCACAACCAACGACTTAAAAGGACGCTGCTCTACCATTGAGCTATAGCACCAAAAAGTTAATTAGTTACCACAAACATTTGGTCATACATTACGGGAACCGTAGTGTCCAATAGAAGTGTTGAAAGCATACGATTTCCAATTCCTGCCCCTTCAGAATAAATACCTTCAATGTTCTCAACGATAGAAGTGTCGCCAATCTTGCTATCATTCATAATATCTGTGAAGGTGTCACCAAACATCTCTGAAGGAATAATGTTGTCTGGAAACCGCTTGCCAGTCTTAATGCAACGAACATTGTATTCGATAACGTAACCTTTTTTCATAGTATGGGAATTGGTGGGCGGTGAGGGATTTGAACCCCCACTCAAAGGATTATGAGTCCTCTGCTTTAACCGTTAAGCTAACCGCCCGAAAGTGGCGCGAGGACCGAGAATCGAACTCGGAACCGACAGTTTAGAAAACTGTTGCTCTATCCAGTTGAGCTATCCTCGCGTTTAAATTAATAAAAATTAGTAACGATGCCTTTTTCTTTTACCCGCTCTTTGAAATCTTCAAAGTTTTGTTTTGCAGCATTATCTCTTTCGATCTGATCGATTTCTGCCTGACGCTGCTTTTCTCTTGCTAACTTACGCATTTCCTTCTGATGCTTGCGGTCCTTCGATTCATCGTAAGTTAACGACTCCTCAAATTCCTTGCGGTACTTTTGGAAGATGTAATTATAGGTTTGGATGACGGACGTTGCGGCTGCTGAATGAGAGCTTCCTCCGCAAGAGTCGGACACCGCTTGGGCGATTGGCGTATTCTCGTCCATTTTGTTTATCGCTTAGAGTTAGCAGAGAACCGTCTTGTTTTTATAATACTTCTTTGCACGAAAAAGAAAAGCTTCGTAGCGAGGAAGGATCGACATTGGGATCGGCGCAATGCACTGCTTGGCAGACCGCTCATAAGCAATCTTGAGGCCAAGCTCGGTATTAAAACGGTCGCCTGCGTTGAGGTTACATAGTGACCAACCAATCACAACGTTCTTGTTATCGTAATAACCATCAGTGATGGCGAGAACTCCGATTCTTTGATCCTTGTTATCTAGGATGTAAACGTGAAAACCTTTGTGGCGACTATTCGCCGTGTAGGAGGAAAAGTAGTCATTCGGAACCGTAGTGACTACCGGATCTTCATTTGCGATTGTGTGGAACATAGTTAGTAGGTGAAGCTAGGTTGATTTGACGCTGAAAGTTTACCCTAAAGCTTGGATTTCGTCAAGAGGGTTTTTTGCAATTCTTCGAACTTTTTTTCCGCCGTATCGCGGCAATTCGGACCAGAGAAATACCAGCCCTTCGTTCCAAAATCCTCATCCTTTGGCAAATACTCGGCTGGCTCGACTTTGACGCCTTTGATATCGTATCCGTTATGACGCTGAACGGCAACGACTTCAAAACCGCCGCACTTAGAATACATTGCGACCAAATCTGTTCGTTTGATCATTTTCATTTTGTACCCGTGGTTGGTCAGTTCTTCTGGCAATGGTTTAAAATTCATTTTAAATATTGTTTCCTCGACTGTTGTGAGCCTTTGTGCAGCGTGTGATCGTTGCGACCTTGAGGCGTGCTCCAGCCCACTTGAGTTGAATGTAGCAGTCGGCGCATACGTAACCCAAGTCAACGTCCTGACGGACCTCTTCGACTTGAGGGCTAAACTGTGATTCGCAGCATTGGCAAATCACAATTGTCATTGAATCAGAATGAGCGTCTTCAGACATATTACTGCCAAGTACGGTGTTTTTCTGCGACCCATTCGCAGCCATCATATTCCATCAATACCCAATCAACGTCGGCAGGAATTTCAACAATCTTCAATACGATATCATACTGACTCATCTCTTCTAATGGCTTATCTAAGTCAAGTTCAACAATTGTTTCGATTAGAATTGGGTCATCTCTTGCGATGTCTCCGCAAGAAAAATACTCGCCGTTAACAGTGAAATAATATTTTGATCCAAAAAAATTATGGGCTCTTAGTTTCTTCTCATAAGCGATTCCCTTCTTGTTCAAGAAGCTTTCGATGGCTTGGTGAGGGAGAAAGAAGCCGCCGTATTCGCGGCTAATGGCGATCTTGCGTGTATTCATTTGTTTTTGAAATAGTTAGGTTTGTTAAGCAAATAGTATAAAGCAACTATAAATATAATAAAACTAATTCCTGACATTAGGTGTAAAATAAAATATGGAAAGCCCCCGTTTACTCCAAGCCGAAATCCATAGTAATTTTAGCACCGCTTCTGGTGATTGGGCGGCGTACAAATCAGAAATTACCGGACTGTACTCTGCAACTGGTTATGGAGCTTCTGGCAACGCTACTTTTGGCGACTTCTCCGATCATTTAATCAGAGAGTTTAACGGCAAAATCGTAGAGCTTGGAATGCCTACTGGCTTACTGATCCAGCCCTACGATGCCGGTTATCGTTTAACAGGAATAGCTATTAGCTAGCCTTTTCCGTCTTATCCTTAACGTAAGCTGACATAAGAACACAGTAGTTAAGGATGTCTAGGATCGCATCCTCATACGTCTCGTTCTTGACTGCCAGCTTGCCGTCAGCAGCGAAGGTAGAAAGGCGAGAAACCTTATCTACGATTCGGACCAAGAACCCCTGCTCAACAGAGCAAACCCCCATCGCCTCGCAGCGTTGGAAATTTGCAAAGGGGGTATCGCCCTTGCTGCCAGCATAGTCATTGTTCTTGGTCTTCATAATATCGAACGCCTTGGCGCACAGATGATTATGATGGGCGAACAGTTGGTCGCGTGTCATTTTAATTAATTCTTAATGAGGGTGCTGCGGAACTTTTTGACCGTTTGGAAGATCGAAGCGTCGGAGTTAACCGGCATAATATCTCTAACAGTCTCGTTCTTTTCGTCCTTGTAAGCGTGAACAACAACAAGGTCTTCGTCAGTCCGGTCGGACTCTAGGCGCAAGCAGTTGGCGACCCAAGCTGCGACGTTCTCGAAAGCTATATCGTAAAAATTTACGCAAGTTTTCAAAGAGCCGTCAGCCTCAATCGACCATACTTCAAACCAGTTCTTGTTTGTCTCGATTCCCTTAGTGAGTGTAGTTACGGTATCCATTAGTTATTAGTATGAAACTCCTTGGCGCGGGCCAGCATAAAGTCGTGGATGAAATGGCGGGTTTCTCTATCTAGCAGTCGTCCATTCTCCTGCGGCAAACCCTTAATAACCTCCTCAAAGTTTAGACCGAAACAGAGGCAAAGCCCCTTGATCTTACGGTAAATTCCAATTTCCTTGTACTTGAGGAGGGCGAAAGCCACATCAAGTTCAGTTTCGTTAGCTGTGCTAAGTTTAGCAGTTAGTGGATTGTTCATGGCTGATCAAAAATTAGTTTCGCGTCCAGTGATGAAATACTGGGAGATTGGAAGAGCGCCGTTATCATCAGAGCACTCAAAGATGTAATCGTTATCGCGTAGCATATGGAAAATCTGATCGCAAGAGAGATCGTAATCCTTCATGCGGCTCTGAATCTGCTTAACGGTCGGGTAGTGACCGTTGTCCTCAAAAAAGTTTTCGATATAGTTCGTCATCTTGAGAAGAAGAACATTGGTCGGAACTGGATCGCAGAAATCGCAGTTTTCTGGATTGTCGCAGAAGTCGCAACTGTCTGAAGACTCATTGACGGTAGGATCGATGCCATCACTGTCATCGCTGCCACTGTAGACCGCACTGGGAATCTCCTTGCGCTCTGGAGTGATATCGGAAATCACCTTGTACTTGGAGACGCGCAGCTTCTGGAAGCTGCAATCGGTCGGCACGCTAACAGCATCAGCGGGGTCAACCTCAACCACAAGGAGACGCCCATTGTTGCCCGCCCAATTGTTGGCGTAGTCGTAGCTGCCAACGTGCAGGCCAAAGGAGCAGTGATTGTCCTTGTTGTCGTCAACAGAGCGGCGAGCGACTTCAATAGTCTCGCCAACGCCATTGTAGATAGAACCGTTTTCGGCAACCTTGCCGCTCACAACAAGCGTGTCCTTGTTGCCCTGCTTGGAATAAAAAGTATTATCAACTCCCTTGTAGGCCAAGAACTTTCCATCAGCGGTGATGGGCAAGCTCTTGTAGGACAAGAAGGAATAGAGTTCGTTAACGGAGTTGGCGGAAGGATTCGCCATCAGACGATCAATAAAATTGATCAAGCTCTGAACGTCCTTCGCTCCCTGTGAGAGCATAGCCAAGAGCTTCTCTACAACTACACCGTGAAGCTGATGGTTCTTGTAGAAGACCTCGCCGTTCTTTACGGTAAGGTTGCCAAAGCTGGCGTTCTGGATTCTGCTGGTAACGGAGACCAGCGAAGGAATCGCATCGTAATCCGCATTCAAAATCGCCTTACGAAGATCGGCAAAATTGATGTGCGTATTGTTGATCGTATGAGGCTTCCCATCAACGAAGACCGTGATGGAATTGTCCTGCATGATGTAGGCGGGCTTGTTCATGTTATTTATGATTATTTACGGTTGAGATTTATCAAGAGTTTTTGTCGATAAAATTAATGTAGTCGATTACCTTGTCCATAGTGACTTCATCAGCGTAGCCGTATCGGCCATTAATGACGATATTAAGGAGAGGGTACTTGGCATCAATCTGAGCCATTGCCTCGGTAGCTTCCTTGGTAAAATCAAACTTTTCGGCAGGGTTGAACCAGAAGTTTCCAATCTGTTCGATCAGTCTGGCGCAGTCAGCTTGTGCGTTTGAACTGTCGTTTTTTAAAGTCATGTTCGACGCATACTTGCAAACAATGTTGTCTTTCGGAAGTTTGCCAGAATCTGCAAGCGCAACGAACGGAGTCCGATAAGAGCACAAGCTGAGATAAGCTCTCTTCTTCGCGTAGAGGGACAACTCGGCGTTGATCTCTTGCATTTTCTTTTCGCAAGCAGCGAGGAAAAGAGCAGAAAGATTTTTGGCATTGCTGGGCAGAGACGAGTCGTCAATCACGCCGTAAATCTTGTCAACTCCGGTGACGCCAACTGCTTCGCAAGCACTGAAAACCTTGTAGATTTCGAACTTGCCAACTTCACTCTGGATTCCAAACTTAGCGGAAACATTGTTAGAGCGGCCTCCGGTGCTAGGCACAGAGATTTTAATGTAATAAAAATCAGTGTCAGGAGCGCCAATCTTGTTGTAGAAGTCAACGTGATGGGTATCCTTTTGGGAAAGCAGGCGAACATTACCAGCCTTATGCTTCTTTTCCTTGGTAAAAGCCTCTACCTTAGAGGTATAAAAAACCTTGTCAGAAGAGAAAGTGTCGATAAAAAAATGCTCCGTCGCAGCTTCCTTACTCACAACAACAACGGATTGAGTCTTATTCTCGCGGAGAATAGTCTCAGCCTTTTGCGTCAGGCTACCCTTATCGCCTTCGTCAACCAGAAGGGCATAGTCACTCGATCCAAAGCCAGTAGGGTGAACGCGAAAAGAACTCTTCTTGTGCGGCCTAATGTTCTTATTCCTGTTCAGAGCGTAAGCCTTGTAGGAATCGTCGGGCAAAGAGAACGAGTGAACAGCCTTGCGATTTTTATTGAAATAAAAAGCGTTGTCAGAGAGAATCCTAGTAAGCCTGTGCTTCATCACAGAAGACAGCTTATTCATAAAGCTCAACCCATCAGAAAAAGAATCAAGCTCTTTCTGAACAGAAGCTGCGAGTTCGCTGATAAAAAGGTCGATGCGAGCAGTAATGAACTTCTTGCAGTGCTCGGTATACTCAAGCGACTCTCTGGAGTGATGCAGAGGAACAGAACCAACCGGAGCAAAAAGAACCAGTCCAACGCTCCAAGACCAGTCTCTAAGCATAGGGTGATCCAACGGAATGCAAGCGTCGATCTTGATGGGATAAGCAATGCCGCCCATCACAATGAAGTTCTCTGTAAGACTCGATACCGCCCACTTATCCGTCTTGATCAGCCATTCAATTTTGTTAACCTGTAGATTAACAGAGTATGAACTGCGGTCTTGAAAGCGTAAGATGCTGTTGAGCGCAGTTTGAAAAGAATTAATATCATCAGACTTAACTGCAACATTGATCTCCAAGCCAGACGGCTCGTTCGACTCGCATCGATTCAGCATCGAAAAACGAGTGTCGCCGTGCTCGTCAACGTAAACCATCACGGTCAAAGCTTCGCCGCCGTGATAAGAGATAACCGTAAAAGAATCAGTGTAAGACAGGGGCGCAAAGCGACCGATACCAAACCCGCCAATGCAAGCGTTGTCAGAACGCTTGGTCGAGCGACCATACTTGGTGTAGAGGCCAAACAGGTCAGCTTCAGAGAGGCCAGTCCCAAAGTCGCGGGCCTTGAACACGGGATCAATCTTGGTCGGGCACTGAATGGAGATGGGCTGCGAAGAGCCGCGATTCGCATCGAGCGCATTCGCAACGATCTCACGAACCGTAGCGAGAATCGGCTCGGAATAGTTGTTCCGCAGGAGAGAGGAGACGTACCTCATCTCCTGCTGATCAATGGTAGCGATTTCGCTACGGAAGTCGTGAGACTCGACGACGTTCTTTTGGATGGTTTTGACAATCATTGGAGCAATTTGATTACACCCCTAATATGCCACAGGGGGCGGGTTCCGTCAAGAAGTTTTCTTAACTTTTTCTGAAGAAATTTCTATAACCTTATCTTCCAGCCACTTACGCTCAGTTTCTGACAGCACTTCGACGGCCAGAATGAAATCGTCCTTGAACGATGCGTTCGTAATTCTAAACTCCGCTTGGTATTTAAAATTCTTTAAAAATTCAGTGTTGAGAGTATTGTAGAGAGCGTATACTTCTTGAACACTCTTTGAAGAAAAAACGGGATGGAACTTCATTTTAATTGATTTTAATTTGCAGGCTCAAAAGAAAGTGCGAGCAACTTCTTGTAGGTCGTAAGATTCTTGATGTGAATCCAAACCTTTCCTTGCTCCATAATCTGCTCGTCGGTCATACCTTCTGACACAAGGTGCTGGATTAGATTTTCGTTCAAAGCAAGGAACTCAACCTTACGTGAATTGAAATTCCAAGCGATAACGCTAGAAAGGCTCTGCATTAATACTCTGTAACCAGTGAAAGATTTTTGTTGGCTTTCATGCTCTAGGTTGATTGCATCAATTTCAAATGGAATATTTTTTTCACTTAAAAAAGCTGCGACTTTATCTCTTGTGCTGTCTATTTTGCTTTGCATTGTTGGAGGATATGAATAATTGCGTGATCTTTGGCTTTGAGTTCTACGTCAAAGAATACGGGCTTACCGTAGGAATTGGGAATACCTGTGGGCATATCGGCGTGTTTGCGTGTGCCATTGACACCTTCGGAGTAATGAAACAAAGGGGCAAGAGGCCAAGTAGAGTAAGCGAGGTGAAAATCAGTAGAGTCATCGTTGCCGTGATTGCAGAATTGGCGATGCAGAGAATCGTAAGTGATAGGAATGCCAGATGTCAAGTAAAAGTACTGGAAAAGATTACGGATAGACCAAGTGCCGCTAACATTATCGTTGACCTCGACAACAAGACGACTGCGAACATTAGCGGGCAAGGTGTTGAAGACAGACAGAAAACGTTGGGAAATTTCTACTGGATCGCCGTCTTGGCGACAATGAATGTTGAGTGGCGAGCGATAGTCTTGGGGCAAGCCGATAAGGTCAAAAAGGTCAGCGTGCTGAGTGAGGTCGTCAACGCTATTACGAATAGCGGCAGGGTCAAGGCTAGTAAGCGTGATGTATTCTGAAGGGTGAGCAGAAACGCGAACGCCGGTAAGCTTGATCGTGCGAGAGATGGCATCAAGAGCAGCGCGAATGTCGGACCAATTGGGCAAATCTTGCAGGCGCAAGTTGACTATGGGGTGAGAGATGACAGGTACGAGCGTAGAGGAGAGTCGGTAGCCAGCAATACCGCAATTCGCGCAGTATTGAATAATGGCGTTGGTAACAATAAAATTGTTTAGGATGCGTTCGCTGAGAATGCGAACAGCGTCGGCGCGAGGCAGCGCAAGGAAACGAGTCAGAGTCATAGTCTGAAACTTGATTCCGCGCTCGGCAAGAACGTTAGAGATGCAGCAAAGTGAGAGTTGCATACTGGTTAAGTTACGCAAGAATGTGCTTCTGTCAATAGATTTTTTTGATTATTTTTTCTTTCCTTAGCTATCGCTTTAAGTTCTGACCGAGTGACTAATTTTAAATTTTCTCTACGGTTGTCCATTCTGTTGCCATTGATGTGGGTTACGCAAAATCTTCTGCTTCTTTCGGGATTCCATCCCATTCTGTCCGCAATTTCCAAATGAACAGCAAACAAAAAATCCTGTTGGCATCTTAGGTGCAAGAATCCGTCATCATTTATCAAATCGGCTAAATGCGACCTCAAATCTTCATCTTCTGGAGAAAAAAAGATTTTTGATTGATCAATATTTTTAAACTGCCTATTGAAAAATTTATTGTGAATATACTTGTATCTAGTTGGAATGTAGTGGCCCATTTTTTTTATTAATTAGAAGTTAACTGTTCGATTTTTAAATTGTAGCAGCTTGACGGGAAAACGTATTTGTCTCCTCTGGGATCGGGATCGAAGTCGCCGCCCTTAAAGAATGTAGCCTGCTCAAAAAAATCCTTCTTCTTGATGTAGCCGAGAATCCAGCCCCTGCTGTAGTCTCCAAAGATACTGGTGAATAGGTAGTAGTCGCATTTCTGCTTAGTGTTGTATTCTTTCACCGTACAGTTGTACCAAGGCTGCGGCACAACGTTGCGCTCTTTGGATTTAATTTCAAATAAAAATAGCTTGGGCGAGATCCAGTCGAAATCGAAGCTCATATCCGATACGATTCTGCCGCCCCAAGTCTTCTGAACCATAAGGTCAGACAATGCGGCTATCTTAGTTCCGTGATTATTTGTGTCCGAATTATTCAAAATTGGAACTTGCGCGGCTCTTTCCAAAGCCTCGCTGATCATATCTTGATTTATTTCGACCTCAATCATTCGTTATTTTTAAATTGATAAAAGTAGTCGTAGTTATCTTCCGCGACCCACTTACCTTTACCTTCACAGGTGAACTCTCCATCAAATACCTTCCAGTCGGGTCTCTTGTCAAGCTTTTTGGAAATAAAAGCGCCGCCATCTTTCCAGATCAGTCGGTTGTTTGGCTGCAAGAATAGCTGATTAACCGCATCACCTTTTTTATTCTGTAGCCCCCAGATGAGGTGGCCGCACTTGTGGCCCCCAGCCATTTCAGAATAGCCATAGGCAGCGTCAGGGTTATCATGCCAGTCTATCGTGAATAGATATTTGCCCTCAACCCATTCACGATTCTTCAACTGCACTTCCACGGAAGCGTTCTTGTGGTACTCGTATCTTGTAACCGAAAGAGAATTAGAATAGCAGTCCCAAAGCTGCAACCAATCAAGCTCAAACTTGGAATGTTCTGGGTCTTTGACCAGATAATGAATCGGCACTCTATCGTGTCTTGACCCAAACTCCGTCATAATCTGGAACATTAGGCACCTTCTGGTTAAGGAGGTGATGCCGAATACTTCGCAGGGGATATACTCTGTATTTTTATTAGTATTATTATACAGAAAGTCGCTCTTGAGGTAAGCAAAGAAAGTCGGGATGTTTGAGTTAAGATAGGGCATTGTAATAATTTACAACCTCTCCAACTGTTTTTCCGACACTAGGAATGCATTTAAAAGAATCGTACTTTAGCTGGCACTGCTGTACTCTGAACTGCTGAAGACCAGACTCGCGAACATAGTATTTTAAATTGCCCAAACACTTTTCAGCGCAGTCGCCGTCAACTACTTTTAATTTATAATCGACGCTTCCGTTTCTGAAAGGCTTGTGCCAGCGATTCTCGAAATAAGAATCTATTAAAAATATTTGAGTGGTTGTTGACCCCGCCAAGATATACATTCCAGTATCGAACGTAATGTAACAATGAGCCTTATTCATCAAATGCCAAGTTTGGCTCAATGAACTTATTTGGCCGCAAAGATTTAATCCTAGCTTTACATCGAGTTGATGGTAGTCGCCCGCTCCTTCAAGAACAACAGGAATATTATTTGCGTTCAACTCATTCACTAATTTCTGCCAACCATCTTTGCCAAAGTCCCTATCGACTCCGCGCTTCGCTGGCGTTATCAATACATACTTATTTGGCAAATTAGTGTTCGCAAATGGTTCTGGGTAAAATTCCAGAACCCTTTCTTCGTCAAGCAGTTCAAACCCAAGGCTGTGGGCGATATACTGTTTAATATCAATATTAAACCAGAAAGGGTTCTTGTTTCTTAATGGAGCAAAGAAGTAAGGGTTGCCATCCTGTATCTTAAAATTGTAACTTGGGAGATCAAAGACTGCGCCAACATAAGGATTATTTCGGAAGACTTGAGGATACTGGGTGATGATATCAATTTTAGAGTTCAATGTTTTGCTCAGTTTTTTTACTACTGGCAAAAAATGCATCGTATCACCCAAACCGAACCATAGTGGTTCAGTGGAAATTGTCGGTCTCTCGTACAAGTTAAGCCTTCTTTGAGCCACGGACCTTTTTGCCAGTCTTGTTCTTAACAAAAGCTTCCATCTGCTCAACAGTCATAATGTCGAGTTCAGTGGTAATGTACTTGTAAAAGTCGGGGAAGCACTCCTTCAGCATCTTGAGATTAACTACGCTAGAGTCCATTGATGGCCGGTTAAAAGAATTATAAAGAATTCGGATAGCTGTTTCGTCACCTTTGATTACGGATTGACGCAGTTCTGGAGACAAGAAGAACGAAATGAAGCATTCTTGTAAACTGCTAGTAATCATTTTCACGCCAACTTCGTACTGCTCCTGCTGGGAAAAGAACATATCAATAGGAATGTTCCAAGCCAACATCGGCGTATTCTCGTAATGAATAAAAATCTTTAGGTTCTTTTCTTTGATCTCGGCCCAGACAACTTCGCCAAGATAACTATGGCAGACCTTAAAAAATTCCGAGATGCTATCGCGGACTTTATCGTCAGCCTCAAGCTTGGTCATTTCGCTGGCAGCAATCCGTGTCGCGTCAATGATGGCTTTTTTAAAATTCTTTCGTGTGATCTTGCGATCAAGAAGCGTTTCAAAGTCTGTTTTGACTTTCAAAAACTCTTCGTATACCTTATCTTCCTGCTCTTTTAGTGTCATCATAGTTGGTTTTCGTGCTTATCAAAATATGGTAAAATATCTTGGGTGATTTTTAATAGCCATCCGCAGGAAGTTTGCCAGTGTTCGATCTCACTGTCCCACATATCCTTCATTCGGCTTACTACCCGAATAGAGTCGTGCTTGTAGAGAGTGACTTGTTGACCAGTTCTGCCACAGATCAACTGGTCTCCAAACACGTTGAAGGTTGTATTTATTTTGTACCTCATTGTTGTAAAACTAGTCTGACTTGGCATAGGTAAGCTTCTGGACTAACCGAGAACCAGCCCTTAATTTCAAGCTCTTGAGTGAAGAAACTCGTCTCATTAACTTGAATCTCGCCCTCAATGCCGAGTTCTGGCACTGAGATTAAAATATAGTTATTATTTGTAATAACCTTTGCCTTTGACAAGAGGTCGATTTCATATTGCTTTTCGACATCGACTCCGAGGTGCTTTGCTGACTTTTGCGTCAGTTCAATTCGTCCTTTGAATTTCATAGAAGAAAATCTTTTATTTGCTTGATTGCGGTTCGTTTTTCACTAATCGCCTGATCGAAGAATGTCTGTTGATACATCAGGTTTGTTTGAAAAGCAAGAGATTCTGCATAATTAGCGACGCCATTTTTCAGTTTTTCATTGTCGATGATTAGCCGCTCGGGAATAGTGTAGCCGCACTTCTGGATAGTGTTGGAACAGTCGGCATCAAACAGCATCACAACATCTGCCATCAGAGCCTCGTAGAAGCGGTTAGCAAGGAAGGCATAGTTCTTATGAGTATGCTCGTCCTCCATATAAATGGAGTACTTGAATTTACGAAGATCTTCGTTATTCTTCTGCCATTCAAGTTTGGGCATATAGTTGCAATTGCAGCCAAGGGCTTGGAATTTTTTCCAATTCTTATTTGAAGCAGAAAGAAACACTCCTTCAGTTAGAAACTTTTTAAAGGATTCGGCTCGCCATTTGCGGTAGGTGCCGTAATAAATTACGCCATTCTTTTGCGAATGGTCAACTGGTTTTCTGTTCTCGTCCATAATCAACGAGTTCAGATTAACGGTCAGCCACTTATAGATAAAGTCGTTGAGTTTTCTATTTGCAATATTCTTGTTCAAGATCCAGTGGCGATATCCTTCTCTTGGATTATTGCAGATCATATCGTACACTAAGCCCATATTGACTACGCCCCAGCGTAAAAGCTGATTGTCTTCAATATCGTGATCGTTTACAAGCCAGATATACCTTGCCTTGGGGTTCTTCTCTAGAACCTGACGATAAGGTACATGGGGCATATAAGGCGAGGCATAGCAGCAGATGATGATATCGTACTGCTTCTTTAATACTTCTGGTAGGAAATATTCGCCATCAAGAAGATCGGCGCCAAGAGCATTCTTCAAGATTAAGCTATTTCGACAATGTACGATGGAAGTGTCGCTATAATCCTCTGCCAGCGGTTTACGCTTGCTAGTAGCTTCAATAATCAATATATTCATTAGATTGGGTATAAGTATTTAAAAATTTCTTTAGGCTTTTTCGAATTGCCCTTGTTCATTAGAATAATAAATCTCTTTAAAACTAACGTCATTCAGAAGCTTTTGGCAGTGCTTGCATGGCTTACCCATAGCAACTTTATTGTTCCTGTCAATACGAAATGTGACTAAAGTGTGCCTTGAGTGGTCGATATTTCCCGATTTGATTACGGCACAAGCCTCTGCGTGTAAGCCACTTCCGTCAAAGTAACCATACTTTTGGTTAATCGGATGAGATTTCTTTGAGTTGCGACCAATAGAAACTATTTTGCTTTTATTTAGAATAAAGGCAAAGTGCCGACACCGCAATTCGATGTCGTCATAGATGATCAAATTTCTGGCAAGATTCACCAGTCTGCTTAAATTCATTGCTATGAATTTAAACGATGCTTGAGCCCTTGTCAAGCTTTTTCGTTCGAAAGTGTCAAATAAACCTCGTCCTCATTAAAAATCTTTTTAAATCCAATTGATTTTAAAAATCTGACATAAACTTCAAATCTTTTTCTCTTCTTCAAGACATAGGCGTAGATAACATCGAACGGCATCTCTTTAAGTTTATTTGAAAACGCCTCGTACATCTTTGAGGTTTGAAGAATCCTAGGATTTGAGAAAGCGTACAGGAAATCGGCGCTTTTACTGGTTTTGGCCTTAAAGATGAAAGCGGCGAATATTTTATCATTTGAGCGAAAAACAAATGAAAATCTAGTATTTTGCTGCAAAACCTTACTAACTTCTTCGATAAAGGCTGATGGAGAAGATATAGGATTCACTCCAAAAGACGACTGAGCTTGAATTGCCATTTTCATCACCTCTGGAATATCTGCTAAGTACATCCTGCTAACCTCAAAAGAATCTATTTTTATCTTGCTTTTAGGGTCCATCGGTGTAATATAATCTAAAGGTAAAAGGAAATGTCAAGGGAGTCTAGTCAAAAAGTAAATTCTGAACTATTTTCATTAGAGCCAACGGCTCTTTTGGAGTTCTTCGTTATTTATTATGATTACGTCAACACTCCTGACGATAAACTTTACATTCACGGCGGAACTAATGGAATAAACAGTTCGATATATTGGCAAGGCGTTGAGTATCTGCCATTTCCGATTCAAAGCTCTGGCTTCGAAAGCAAGGGCGATGGCAGCTTACCAAGACCAAAGCTGGCGGTTTCTAACCAAGACTTCTTTGTATCTAACCTGATTAGGCGCTACAATAACCTTGTTGGCGCTAAGATCGTTAGAAAAAGAACATTTTTAAAGTTTTTAGATAACGCCAACTTTGCCGAGGGTCGAAACCCTTATGGGTCAGCTGACGCCACTGCTGGTCTAGAAGACCAAGTATTTTTTATTCTGAGAAGAGCTAGCGAAAATAGGGCGGCAATTGAACTTGAGTTAGCTTCGCCACTGGAAATCGAGAACGTTACTTTCCCAAGAAGAACTGTAATGGCTCGGTACTGCTCGTTCCATTACAGAGGTAATGGTTGCAGATATATGGGTCCACCTGTTGCCGACGAAAACAACTTGAGACTGACACTGCCGACAGACTTAAACCAAGGATCTCTGGTTAGGAGAAAATACACTACTGCTTCAGCCGTATGGCCTCTCACTACTGAAGCTCTGACCGCTCAGATAGCAGCTGCACAGTATTCGTCAGAAACTTTAGCTACTAGTTTTACTTTAGAAAATATTGATTTGTATTTCTACGAATATCTTGGCTACTTTAAAGTGGACTACGGTCAGGGAGGTACTTATGAATTCCAAGTAATCGTTAACGATACCGCAGAATTATTTATAGATGGAGTTAAAATTTGTGCTTATTATAAACCAAGTTCCAGCAGCAGCAACAACACTGTGAGCGGAACAGTTACGCTTGCAGAGGGCTACCATAGATTTGTGCTTAGGTACTATGAAGCTAATGGTAGCGATAGTAATCAATTTTTGAATGTGAACTACAAGGTTCCAAATTCAAGTAGTTTCATAACAATACCATTTACAAGATTTTATTACGATCCAACTGAATACGGGTCTTTAACCTCTGGTCAGAGATTCTTTTCTACTTTATCTATTGGCAAGTCCATTTCTTTAGATAAAGATACTGTGCTGGGCGAAACATTTGCTGGGCGCTGGCAAAACGGCACAAACTATCGTATGGGCGATTATGTTTATGTTGAAAACCATAACATAAAAGTATCTAAGCGCGATGTTAACGACATCCCAAATTGGGAGCCTTTACAAAGATTCTATTTCTGTGTCAAGAATCACACCGGATCTCCTGCCAAAAGCCCGCTGTTTAATAAAGAGTATTGGGTTGCGGACCAATGCTCAAGAACAATCGAAGGCTGCAAAATGAGATTTGGAAACAAGCCCTATCTACCTTTTGGCGGATTCCCCGGAACAGAGGAGTATTCAATTTCATCCTAATATGAAATCTATTGTTGAGCACGCTAATACATCTGACGCTGAAGTTTGTGGATTTGTTCTGGTTGAAGGAGGCGAATTGACGAGTGAGCCAGCCAAGAATGTAGCTGTATATCAAAATGATATCTTTGAGATTCACCCGCTCGAAATTTTAAAGAAAATTAAAACAGGGAAATTGGCGGCGATCTATCATACTCATCCAGACTCTGCCGAGCTTGAGTCAAAGTTCGATCAATTTAACTGCGAGAACTGCTGTATCCCATTCCTAATCTACAGCAAAAAGTCTGACAAGTTTAATCTTATTTTGCCGAAATCAATTCACGTTAATAAAGACTACGTACAAATCTTAAAAAAGCAATATGACTAAAGTTTATCTTTACGGAGAATTGCGAAACAAGTTTGGGCATGAATTCAATTTTCATATTGGGTCTCCAAAGGAGGCTTTGTTGGCGATTAAAGCTAACAAAAGAAACTTTGATTTAGAAATAAAGAGGCTAGCTGCAAATGGCGTTCATTATAGAGTTGTGGTTGACGAAGAAATTATAACCACTAAAGAGCAACTAGAAATAACAAAAATTCCAAAAGAAGTTCACATCATTCCAATCGTTTGGGGCGCTGGCAAAAATGGAGTCTTGATTGCAGTTGGAATTTTAGCTATAGCTTTTACCGCTGGTGCAGCAGCTGGAGCTTTGGGACCGGCTCTTGCAGGAGCAATGACAACCACAGCCACGACTGCTGCTGGAGCTACTGTTACATCTCTCTCAGTGCTAGGGTCAACAATGATGGGTCTTGGAATAAGCCTCGCTTTACAGGGTGTTATGGGTCTGCTTTTCCCACCTCCAAAACCAGATTTCAACCAAGAAGTTCAGGCTGGCGGCAAATCTTATCTTTTTGGCAACAAGCCAAACAATGCATCTCAGGGACAAGCTGTACCAGTTGGCTATGGGCGGCTGAAAATCGGCGGCTCTCAGATAAGCGCGGGAGTAACTCACCATAAAATGAATATGGACATCAAGCAATTGATGGCTCCTGTTAATAAGCCGATTGATGATTACACACAACTTGAATTCGAAAACGAAGCGCCAGATTCTACTGATGGGTTGATCCAAGATTCGTTCTCAACCAATCAAGCGGTGGATATGAATGATACAATTTCATTCGCCTCTGCTACTATTTATAATTCTTACATTGATATCATATCTAAAAATGCTTATAAAGTAACTTCCAGTCCAGCAGAAGTGTTAGTTAGAAGAGATGGCGAGGTTGTTTCAAATATTAATTTAGATACTTATGACGAAGATATTGAATATGAGTGGTCTCTACTTAGCGAGGATACCACGAAGAATAAAATCTATATCGAATACCCATACGCTTTCAAGAACGGTTTAGTTTTTAGAAGTTACCACCCATTCGATTATAGACTGACAAGTAATTTAGCTAATGTTCAAAATACTGGTGGAGGATTTTTCATCAGATATGCTTCTGGAGATTTGGTTAAATTTGGACCAACTCAATTTGCTAATTTGCCAATTGGCACTTGGGATTTTTCTTACAATTACCAAAGCGGCGAGTTGGTAAATTATCCTACAGGAACCCAAGCAAAAACTTATTTTCAAGCCTTAAATATTGGCACCGGATTTATTGGAAGCGGAACAGAGCCAACAGGGGCCGCAGGCACCATAAGAACAGGTTATTGGAGAAAGATTTTTGAGCCGACCGAAGAAAAAATTTATAAAGCCCTTATCGCTACAAGTGGGCAACTTCCTTCAACCGGCACAAACGGTGGTAATCCTACATTTTGGACGGGCTTGTCCTCTCCTGCTAACAAAGCCGAATTTGATGAGTTGATCAGCGGATTGCCACAATTTAAGTTTCAAGGTGTTCACGAAGGAATTGTAGAGGCGATGAACGAGCAAAGGGCGCTCGGCGGCACTTTAAGTGTTGATAATTATGCAATGGAGTTTATGGGATATCTTTATATCCCGTTAGTCAACAACTTAAAAAAGCAAGTTCCAGATACCACTGCTGGTGTAATGTATGAAATTATCAAAGTTGGAAACACTGGTCAGTGGAGCGCAATAGGTCTAACTGGTGCTGCTGGTGCGCCTATTCCGCCTAAGCGTGGAATAACGTTTGTAAAAAATTCTTATCAAAGCGACGGCGACGGAATTGTTTATCCTGTTGTAAAGTACAATTTTAAAATAGACTCTGATGATGCAGCTGATTTGTATATAGACGGTCAAGCTGCTAGCACTTGGTATAGTGGTCACGGATTTGCTAACCCAACAACTCAAACAGGAATCACTGGTATGCCTTCTACTAGTGGAGAAATACTTTTAACAGCTGGATTCCATCACTTGTATGCTAGATTTCAAGACGGATTAGGCTCAGAGGGTATTAGTTTTTATTATCAGTACGATACTAATTGGGACAATGGTTATTCTGATTTCGTTGTAATACCCGCCGATAAAATGAGGCACAGGCCAATATCTGATATTAATTTACCAGAAGATCAAAAATATATGCCAAGATCTTTACCATTGTCAGCCGCAAGTATGGTTAGCGGAAAACAATATAAAATTCTAGATCTAGGCACAACTACCAACTGGGGCAGTATTGGAGCTAGCTCTCCAAGAGTTGGAACCGTCTTTACTAAGATAAATAACACGGCGGCAAATGGTAACGGCTATGTTTTTGAGGATTTGTATAATTACGCAGAATCAAAATCATCGGAACAAAATAGAGTAGTTCAGTTCTCTGCCGAGAGGCCGATTAAAAATCGTGAAATTGATTTGGGTTACTCACATTTTGAGTCGAAATATAACTGCAAGGTCAGTTTGGATGGTATAACTTTAACTACCTCTCCGGTCAGAGTTAAAGTAAGATTCCTAGAATCAGACGTTAAGCTTAACGGTGTAAAAGATACAGCTATTCCAGTAGCCAATTATATTAGACCGCCACAATGAAAATATTAAATAAATATAGATTCATTAGGGGTGCAAAGGGTGGAGACGCTCCAACGCCAGCACTTGTTCCGCCTCCAGATAATCAAAATGTTTTAAAGTCGATATCTATTTCAAATACCATTGATGTGCTGTGCGAAGGGCCAATTTATGGTTTAGTCGATCAATTTGGCAAAAAGGTATACGGATTAGATATGTTAAAGGGAATTTATTTAAATAAAGTACCAGTAATGAATGCCTCTGGTCAATATAACTTCCGAAATATTTTAATGGAAATTAACCTTGGAACAGAAAATCAAAAGCCTTTGGTTAATTTTAATAAAGTTTTTATTTATAAGCCAGCTAATTTTAAATTGCTTGGAAAGATAGACCCAAATGATAGAGATCTTCGCACACAGGTTAATAGAGGTGACCCTCCCAGAGAGTTTACTGCTTGGGCCAAACAGGGCGGAGGTGGCTGGCCAACTGAACCTCAAGATCCATTTGTTTATGTTCATCATATCCGAAATAAAGATGTTAAAAAACTTCAGATAGCTTTCATTATAGAGCAGTTATCAGATACAATTTCAGAAGGAACTGGCTCGGGTAAAGCTGGTAAAATGGGTATGAACAAAAGAAGTAGAGTAGAGCTTTTAATAAAATATGGCATTGAGGGCGCAAAAACATTTTCTGCAAAAACTGTAATAATCGACGGATTAGTCTTGAGCCCATACGCTTATATGGTTGGCGACGAATCTTCAACCGTAAATAGTCCTGCTGGCGTAGGTATTAACCCACAAACTTTAGCCAACTCTCTGTTTAACACTGCTGGCATACCATCAGTAAATACTTACAATGATTCAAGAGGTGTAGGTGGAGATTCTAGCCAAGAGGCTCTTAGAAAAATGATTTATCAATCAGCTCAATAATGCCACTTCCAAAAACATACGAAGAGATTTTAGCTCAGAAGCTAAATCCTAGAAACTATTCTAATATCCTTCCTCTTATTTATCAACTAAGAAGGAGACAGGAGGATGAGTATGTTCCAAGCGCTTTTGATAGAATAGTTTATGCATCTTTGGCTGTAGGTGAAAACTCGGCGTCTGCAATATTTGATTCGATATCTGGATCTCCTTTTTCTAAAGGAGCAGAGATTACATTATCTGGAACTGCAACATACAAGTTAATGAACGGCGCGACTCTTTTGGAGTTAAAGCCTGCAATTAAAATTACTGCTCAAATCGACATTGGAAGAAGTGGCCCTCCTGAAAGCCTTCCGGCTTTTCAAGTAGAATGCAAAGGAGGCGAAATCGTTACTACTGCTGGAGCTACATTAGGTAACTTTAGCTTTAAAATTCCAGCGGAAATAACTCAAAAATTATCAATTGGTAAGCACTATGTGTACATAGATGCCCATTCCCCTAATAATCCTCCGATTAGGCTGACTGCGGCTGGCACTACAAATAATCAAAGAGAGTTTACAATTCAGGCTTAAATTATAACATAATAAAATGAGCAACCAAGGTACAAATGGACAAGATGGAGAAGACGGCAATGGCAGTTATGATACTAACTTGGTGTCTCAATCGATTGTTGGTGCCGAGAAATCAGAGATAATTCTTCCTCCAGCTGTTGATGGCAAAGATAGATTTATAACAATTGAAAAGATAAGCAATGAGACAGTGAGCCCTCTTATCAAGAGAGATGTGAGTGTCGATGGCATTTACGAAGTTATAGATAGAAACTTTTCCTACCCACTAACCGCTCACCTTGGTTTGAAATTTGATTCAAGAACATTTTCTAATGTTCCGAATAGGGAATATGACGTAAAGATGAAAAAAATCAAGGTGCCGTCTAATTATTTCCCACTTGGCGGAAATGGATTAGACCGGCGCTATGCATTTTCAAATCCAAATTACCCCGCAAACCCGACAACCCTTGATGTTATATTCATGGTTGACCAGAATATGGGGGCTTCGACGAGAAGCTTGCTAAGAAGAAATCTGACTCAATTTTTAAGCAAGTTAATTTCTGGCTATACTAATGTAAGAGCCTCTATCTGGCAGACAAAAAATGGTGTTAATACGGTAATTAATGAGTCAAATGGAGACACCATCAATGATTTTACTTACTACGAGACAGATTTATTTTTTGAACTAGAGGTTCCAGATTCAGCTGGCAATAATCAAACTAATCTTTATAAGCGATTGTTTGACGCTCTTGCGGATAACTTGCAAAATAGCCCACTAACTGATCCGGCGGAAACGACAATTGCTAATTTCTTTTTAAGAAAAAGCCAGTTTAGTATCACTGATCAGGTCGGAAAGAGTTCAGAAGATTCTGTATTAGAATCTATTTGGTCAAATACTGTTAGAAAAGTAGTTTACTTGTCTGGCTCTACACCAGAAACAATGTCAGGTTCAACGTATCAAGTTTTGCTGAATCATGCTAGAGAAAATTGCATACAGCTATATTATTTTTACGTAGATGCACAATTCTCTGGCACAAGAACACTTAGAGAGCTTGGTAATGATAGCGGTGGCGGCGCTTTTAATATGCAGCATGACTCTGATATTAAGCTGCAACAATTCTGCGACAACAATTTTTACGACAGTAATAAAATTTATTATGGAGACTGGGATGGCACTTTTAAAATCGCATGGACTGATAATCCTGCTTGGGTGCTGTATGATATTATTACTGATGTTAATTATGGCTTAGGTAATTTTATTGATTCTCCGTCAGTAGATAAGTGGACTCTTTATGATATCGGTAGATATTGTGACGCTGTTGATGATGACGGAAGATTCCGAGGCGTTCCAGATGGCAAGGGAGGTCTAGAACCAAGATACACCTGTAATATAATCTTTTTTAATAAAGACGAAGCGTATAAGGTAATTCAAGATATTGCGGCGATATTTAAGGGAATTGTTTACTGGAATACAGAAGGCTTCTCGTTCTTTGCTGATCGTCCTAAAGAACCAGTGCTTTACTTTGGCAATGCGAATGTAAAGGATGGCATATTCAACTATACTGAAACAGCAAGAAATAAAAGGTACACATCTGTAGAAATAGTATATAATGACAGATACGACAACTTTAAAACAAAAATGGAGTTGATTGAGGATATGGAGGGCATTAGAAAGTATGGAATCAATCCATTTAAAGTAAATGCAGCTGGATGCACCTCCAGATCCGAAGCAAGAAGAATTGGACGCTATATTATTTGCAGTTCAATGTTTGAAGCTGATACCGTATCATTTATTGGTGGACTAGAGGCTGTATATTTACAGCCCGGTGATATATTCGCCGTAAGCGATGAGGTAAGAAACGTCGGCAGAACATTTGGCAGAATTTTAGATGTTGACTCCTCTGCTAATACATTAAAAATTGACGGTGAATTTCAAGCTGGACTAGCGTCAGGTATTTATATCCACGTTCCATCTGGAAATTATTCGGTTTCTGATCTAAATCAGATGACCGGAAGCGACGGAACGTTTAGCGGAACTCTTGAGCAAATTCGTGCAAGAAGACAAAAGCAAATAAGAAAATTCAATATTCATACTGTTCAGGATGATTCTTATGGATCGACTATTACTGTAACTGGAGATTTTCTGTTTCAATCGGCAAAAACAGAAGTTTATCCAGTTGAAGGTAGAATTTCTGGAGGTGGACAATTTACAGGAGAAACCGTATTGCTGGGATCAGTTTATACATTTCCAGACCACACGGTTTTAAACGGAAACCCAAGATGGGATGCAGTAACTTATGAAAATGTTACTGGGGTTTTGTCTCAAAATAATATAGATATTACTATTTCTGGATTAGCTGGAACAGGCCAGTTAATTTCTGGGGAGGCTAATTGGACCGGCATAATTTCTATGTCGGCTGGAACTGTTACGGTAAATGGTTCTTCTAGAGGAACCGCGCCAAGTGCGGCCTACAGTAAAATACTGGCTCTCAATCCAGATGGATCGTTTGCGTCAGAATCTAATCCAGCAACATCTGTAATCGTAGGGACTACTCTGCAAACGTTTGTTGATACTAGAAATAATGGCGACATTATTATTGTCACCTCTAGAGGTAGTGCATTTTCAAATCAAGAAAGTGTTGCATCTATTTTTGCAAATTATGGCGCTACAGAAGTTTATAAAATTGGTAAAGATAATCCTAGTTCCGCCACTTTGGCTTATGGATATTGCGCCGCCTTTATCAAAGGCGGATACAGAATAGCCGAAAGAGCTTCTAAAAATTTAAATGATTTCGGAACATTAAAATTTACACATAGAGATCTTGCCGCTTTTTCTAAACTACGTCCGTTCTATACAGTTGTTCAAGCTGATGTTGGTAACAGACAGGAGTCGGTATTCCCAGAATGGCAAGCTGGTAGATCTTATTCAATTGGTAATAAAGTAAAATTTACCAGTGGAGGAGTATCGGTCCCGTATATTTGTACAAGATCTCACGAAAGATCTTCGGAGGCTTTTGCCAGCGATTACGACAGCAGTAATGCTATAAGATCGAAATGGGCAGTTGGTAATAATTTGGGCTATTCAACAGTAGGATTTCCAAAAGATTTCTATGGGTCTTCCAAGGTTTATTTGGGAACAACGTTGACCTCTGCCCATATCGTATCTGCATTCAACTCACTTGGTATTGATATTTACGCTGGCGGTGGCACTTTAGGTCAAACTGATATTGCTAACTTAGCAGAAAGCAACGGCCTTGGATACAGTGGTTTGATTATTGGCACTGGATACCCAAGAGGTTTTTATGATCTTAGTGTAGATACGCTGCCAAGAGACTTATCTAGAGTGCAAGAGGGAAGTTT
>Ga0209358_10000816_pt1 | contig 26367 bp, 16 predicted proteins | sample LauGreFa1BDMLBSN_2_FD_187574 | JGI IMG/M metagenome (GOLD analysis project Ga0209358, IMG submission 187574) | Freshwater lake microbial communities from Lake Michigan, USA - Fa13.BD.MLB.SN (SPAdes) (version 2) | ecosystem: Environmental > Aquatic > Freshwater > Lake | place: Lake Michigan, USA...
ATCATCTTGTGACTCAAGTTGAGGTCGACAGATGCATCGACATGCTCTCATCATGCTATCATCATCTTGTGACTCAAGTTGAGGTCGACAGATGCATCGACATGCTATCATCATCTTGTGAGGTCGACAGACACATCGACATGCTCTCATCGTGCTATCATCATCTTGTGACTCAAGTTGTGAGGTCGACAGACACATCGACATGCTCTCATCATGCTATCATCATCTTGTGAGGTCGACATACATATCGACATGCTCTCATCATCATGCTATCATCATCTTGTGAGTTCGACAGACACATCTTCGTCACGCTACCATCATCTTGTGAGTTCGACAGACGCATCGTCATCATTGACTCATCGTCATGATATCATCATGAGGTGTAGTCGCGTCGAATAACACGAAATCATACACGACCGGCACGCACGCCCTTTCACACGGCTGATGCGATGCTTCTAACGGGACAGTGCAACATGAAACTACGAAATGTGCGATCTAGATTTTAAAATCGGCCTGGTATTCACATGGTTATAAAATGCGAAGTTGCACATTTCGTAGTTGCACGTCGCCCTGTCGGGAGCACAATCGTCATGTTATCAACTTATCATCTTGTGATTCCGACAGACAGACATCGTCGTCATGTTATCATCATCTTGTGATTTAGACAGACGCATCGTCATGAATGACTCATCGTCATGCTATCATCATGAGATGTCGTCGCGTCTACTAACACGCAAGCATACACGGCTGGCACGCACGCCCTTTAACACGGCTGGCACGCACGCCCTTTAACACGGCTGGCACGCACGCCCTTTAACACGGCTGGCACGCCCTTTAACACGGCTGATGGGATTATTTTACGGGAACACAATCGTCATGTTATCATCATCTTGTGATTTCGACAGACGCATTGTCATGCTATCATCCATCTAGAGAATGTCGACTGGAACGCACGCCCTTTAACACGGCTGGCATGAACGCCCTTTAACACGGCTGATGGCCCAGTGATGGGATTATTTTACGGGAACACAATCGTCATGTTATCAATGACTTATCATCATCTTGTGATTTCGACAGACGCATTGTCATGCTATCATCCATCTAGAGAATGTCGACTGGAACGCATGCCCTGTAACACGACTGGCACGCACGCACTGCAACACGGCTGATGCGATGCGATTCTTCTACGGAGCACAATCGTCATGTTATCATCATCTTGTGATTTCGACAAACACATCTTCGTCATGCTATCATCAATGATCATTGATCATGGTCATTGAGCGGCCGAATGCAGCTCTGATTCATCATCTTGTGAGTTCTACATGCATATCGGCATGCTATCACAATGAGACGTCGACAAACGCACGCACGCTCCTTTAACACGGCTCGCACGCACGCCCGACAACACGACGGATGCCATGCTTTTCTATGGAAAAACTCATCATGCTATAATCATCTTTTTAGTTCGACAGACACATCGTCATGCTATCATCATCTTGGCTTGTGTGTTAGACTGTGCAACTTCGACATGCATATAGTCATGCTATCATCATCTTGTGATTTCGACAGACACATGGTCGGCATGCTATCATCATCTTGTGAGTTCTACATGCATATCGGCATGCTATCACAATTAGACGTCGACTAACGCACGCTCCTTTAACATGGCTCGCACGCACTCCCCGACAACACGACGGATGCCATGCTTTTCTATGGAAAAACTCATCATGCTATCATCATCTTGTGATTTCGACATACGCATGGTCATGTTATCATCCATCTAGAGACTGGCACGCACGACCTTTCACACGGCTGATGCGATCACAATCGTCATGTTATCATCATCTTGTGAGTTCGACAGACACATCGACATGCTCTCATCATGCTATCATCAGCTTGTGAGTTCGGCAGACACATCGACATTGTGGCGAGCAAAAAAGTCGCACTTTCACGCGGCGGCGGCATTGGAGAGCACGCCCTTCGACTGACAAATCGCCTTTTAGCACGGTTGGCACGCATGCCCGTTAGCACGTCTTGCACACACACGCCCTTTAACACGGCTGGTATGCACGTTATTTAACACTGCGGACCCATGACAGCATGACTAACATCCACTCTCTTTGACCTTTTATGCATAATCGAAGTCCTTGTATAGATGATACAAACAAAACTTTACCCCTCCCAAACGAAGATTTTGGACGGTCGAACCAACGTTTCCGAATGCGTTTTCGAAGCACTTTTCAAGGGTGTGAGTACTAGATTTGGGCTACGAATCGTTGAAAAGTGCTTCGAAACCGCATTCGGAAACGTTGGTTCGGACTTCCAAAATCTTCGTTTGGGGAGCATAAACTTCAACTTCGATGATAGAAACAACAAACTTCGACCGTAGCAACTATAAACATCCAAACAAGGCGAGGGCTTGCACGAGACAACCCTTGTATAGCTAATTTATGGTCGACGTTTACCCCACCCAAACGAAGATTTTGGAAGGAGGAACAAAGATGAAATGAGGATTTTCGAAGCACCTTTTCAAGGGCGTGAGTACCCAATTTGGGCCAAGAACCATTGAAAAGTGCTTCCTTCGAAATCCGGATTTCATCCTATTGTTCCTCCTTCCAAAATCTTCGTTTGGGGGAGCATAAAGTTCGGTCGTAGCGAATGGGGCCGAAACTCAAATTTGGGCCACTAACCATTGACTTGAAAAGTCAATCGAACATCCGCATTTCATCTTCGTTTGGGGAGCATGCATTCTCTCACATCTTGGTTTGGGATGCATGGACGCGCTCATGTTGGTTTGCCAATTGGGCGTGTGTGACGGGATGCGTCGATGATACTTGGACGACACGACGGTTTACGAAACATAATTGCCAAAATGAAAATCTAATAATAAATGGAAACTTTCGGCATCATTGCAATTATAGTCGGCATCGTAATTATGATTGCACTGTCTGGTATATGCTACATGAGTGGATTTTTTGATTCACCAGGGTCGGGTTCTTGTCAAGCACCGAAACCCGAGGTAACGACCGTACCTACACCCCCCCCTTTCGTTCCCAGATACCGGCTGAATACGTTTAGTTGCAAGGAGCCGGTCAACGTTCCGGGTAGCGTCGTCCGTGGGACGGTGCAAAAGTGCGAAGCGGCTTGCGACAACATTCTCGCTTGTGTCGGTTTCGACCGACGGTCGGATGTGCCCGACGACAAGGATGCGTTCTGTTATCTACAGATGTCCCAGTGTTGCGAGGCCGACGTCGCGATGAAGCTGTCGTCCGAGCAGGACGGCGACAAATGGAAGCGCCACATTAAACCGCGGTAGTTAAACCACGGTAGTGTCATCGGGTGAACCCGTGGCCACCACCGTCTCGCAGCCAACCCACCGCACACACCCGCACCCACCCGCACCCACCCGCACACACCCGCACAAATCACCAAACCGATTTAAATCCGGGCAAGTCGACTGGCATAAATGTCGTCAGGCGATTCCATCGTCGATTCGGTCGTCCAGAAGTTCACGGAACGGTCGCGCTTAGGCCAGGTGAAGTATGGCAAAACGCTCGACCGAGGCGACTTGACGGTCCACGAGTGGATTACACATGCGCAAGAGGAGCTGATGGACGGAATCCTGTATCTCGAAAAACTCAGGCAGGTCGTCGCCCCCTGTGAGCTGCACAAGCCCGACGACGCGGCAGTCGTCGAGTAATGACCGCGCCAACGCGCGCGTCGTGTCGCATCTCCACATGGTCACGTGCCTTGGTCGCGAACGGTGGCCTCGTGCACCCGTCGATTGCGACCATTCATGCACGGGCCGTTTCGCTAAACAATCTTAAAAGTACAAACCGAGATTTCATAGCCCCCCATGTCTGCATGGAACACGAACGTTCTCCCATTCGAGCCTGTGTACTATGTTCAGCCTTCAGCGAGACACATGCAAGCGCCGGTGGGGTATTACCACCATACGACACGAGACATCGTGACGTCGGTCTGCGATGCCGTGTCCACGTTTCTCAAGCACCCGCTTAGCGAAACGTTCGTCCAACCGAAGAGCCCTTCCGTCGTGGAGTTGATTCCCAAGCTGATTGAAAATGAGCGCCTTGTCGAGCACATCCAGAATGCAATCAGCGCCATCCGCGTGGCGTACGAGAAGAACGAGGGTGCAACCCGACATCCCACATCGGACGCGTCCAAGCCACACGTGGCCACCGACCACAGCAAGTGTACCGGTGTAAACGTCGACGCGTACCCACAGCGACTCGTCCTCACGTTTCAATGCGACTGGGCGGTCGAAGGCATCGCCGTCCTGCACATCGACCCGGTCAAGCCCGCCGTTTTGACCATAACATCGAACAACGCCGACGTGCGGATCATCGACATCGAAAGTGTGGTGTGCTGTGACATGGAAGTCTACGTCAGCCATCGGATCTCCAATAAGCAATGCTTCGTGTTCCTCGACCAGGTCAACGAGGCTGATTTGGTCGACCAGCTCGACATTCACGTTACGGTGCTACGCGAGTCGGTGCCCCAATCGTACGTCCTACGCTGCAAATAGACCGCCCCCCGGAGGACGACACCGGCCACACGCACTTGGACCAGGCAAGCGATGTCCGCTCGTGGAACGGGTGGCGGCGCAATTTCAGGCATCGGTCAGGCACGTATGAAAACGAACAATCGGTCACTATACCCCACCCAAACGAAGATTTTGGAAGGAGGAACAAAAGATGAAATGCGGATTTCGAAGGAAGCCATTTTCAAGGGCGTGAGTACTCAATTTGGGCAATGAGCCATTGAAAAGTGCTTCTTCGTTTGGGGAGCGTAAACTACAAAAGCAAGCATTCGGGTTCTTATCTGCGTTTTTCATTCGACCGAGGCCTGAAAGCGCGACTCTCTCTTTTTCTCGCAAGCACTCTGCCACTACTGACTGGCAGAGTGCATGATTTTCACGCCCCCATCATTGCCCAAGTGCTACCCGAAATGTTTCACCACGTGCGCTAGTTTTGTTATAGATACTTAAAGAGAAATAGACAAACGTAAATGAGCGACGAATTTTTGAAAACAATCGAAATGTTCCTACGAGACCCGATGTCCATTACCCGAATGACGGTTCGTGAGAAACGATTTTTACAAAAATGCGTCGAGAGAAGCAAAAAGCATCGGCCGTTGAGCGACTACAACGTGTTCGTCAAAGACCGACTGAAGGAGTTGGAGAACGCAGACCTCAAGCCACGCGAGAAAATCAAGCAGATTGCGCACGAATGGAAGCAGCAACCGCGTGCGTCCGAGGTGTCTGAATGACGACTCGTCACTAGTTGTGATTTACCGCCGTTGCAGTGCGCAGCGCGAGCGACGTGGGCGGTTAGGTTTCAGCGCGTGTGCATCTGTGCGGCGTGTTAAATGCAAGATACCTACCATCAAAAGAGGATGTTCTGGCCATTCATCGTCGCCATCACATGCACAACCGGAGTGCTGGTCCACCGTATGGCACTGCGCCGCCGTTGGACAACTTTATGCTCCCCAAACGAAGATTTTGGAAGGAGGAACAAAAAATGACATCAATATTTTCGATTGATTTTTCAATGGTTCATAGCCCAAATCGAGTACTCACGCCCTTGAAAAGTGCTTCCTTCGAAAATACGGATTGCATCTTTTGTTCCTCCTTCCAAAATCTTCGTTTGGGGAGCATAAATTTCAATGCACGTAATTCAACTCTACTTGTGATTTTCATTGCCTACCAAAATACTTGCTTTTGTTGTTATCTAGTTTTATTATCTACCTTTTCAAACCACTTTCGACCGAGGCCTGAAAATGCGACTTTTTGCTCGCCACAATGGCGTCCTGTTGGGAGTCTTCATTGCAACTTTATGCTCCCCAAACGAAGATTTTGGAAGGCCGAACTAACCTTTCAGAATGTATTTTCGAAGCACTTTTCAACGATTCTTAGCCCAAATCGAGTACTCACACCCTTGAAAAGTGCTTCGAAAACGCATTCTGAAACGTTGGTTCCACCTTCCAAAATCTTCGTTTGGGAGGGGTAAACTTGATGCTCCCCAAACGAAGATTTCTACAGACCGAACAAACCATTCGGAACGAATTTTCGAACGATGTTTCAAACGGGCGTATCCCAAATCCAGTTCTCAGACAGCTTAAAAAGACTTTGAAAATACGTTGCGAAAGATTTGTTCGGTCTGTAGAATGCCCATGGCTTGTAACCTGTAAAAGGGCGTCAATGACGATGACGCCGCGTTCGCTTTCAACAAAGCAATGACATTGGTTTCGGACATGCGGGTGTTAATACGTGTATGGTTTCCGTCTAACGTTGTTTGCTCGACCGTGCGTGCACGCATTCGTCGAAATCGTCTTGTGACTCACAGCCCCGTCGAACCATTTTTCAAGAAGGACGTATCCGATGTTGAGTCAATGCACTTCATGTGCGTTATCGTTGGGTCATGATAACCCTTTAGATAGCAATGCCCGTGCTTATTCATTACAACTGCACGACAGTTTTTATCGTCAGCACACAAAACTTTGCACTCATTCAACGTTTTAATGCCTTTGTTTATCTCATAGTCGCCTATGCAGTTCGTGGAACGTGCTTCGGGGCTGAAATTTAAAGTTTTCAAAAAGTTCCATGTTTCAGGGCTAAACACCATTTATACAATCGTTTTTTTTAAACATCGGCATTCCTGGTTAACACATTTACCCATCCCAAACGAAGATGTTGTAAGGCCGAAAGAACCTTTTGTAGACCTTTCCGAATGCGCTTTCGAAGCGCCTTTCAAGGGTGTGAGTACAGGATTTGGGCTACGAGAACGTTGAAAAGAAATTTATGCTCCCCAAACGAAGATTTTGGAAGGCCGAACCAACATTTTATGCTCCCCAAACGAAGATTTTGGACGGTCGGACGAACGTTTCAGAATGCTTTTTCGAAGCACTTTTCAACGATTTGTAGCCCAAATCGAGTACTCACGCCCTTGAAAAGTGCTTCGAAAAAGCATTCTGAAACGTTCGTCCGACCGTCCAAAATCTTCGTTTGGGATGGATACATTTCAGAAGGCATTTTCGAAGCACTTTTCAAGGGTGTGAGCACTCGATTTGGGCTACAAGCCGTTGAAAAGTGCTTCGAAAACGCCTTCTGAAATGTTGGCTCGGCCTTCCAAAATCGTTTGGGAGGGGTAAAATTCGAAATCACATTCGGAAAGGTCTACAAAAGGTTCGTTCGGCCTTACAAAATCTTCGTTTGGGGAGCATAAATGGAAGTGCGACTTTTCGTTGTCCATGCGGGTGTAGAATCTCCGGACGGAGCCATGACATCCAAAATCAATACCATGGGATTTTGGCCAGAATGGTAAGTACTGAGGCTCCCATGTAGCGAACAAAAATTGCGCAATTTCGCACCCACGACTTAACGAAAGGACTTTCATACGTGAGTACTCAAAAGTCAGGCCAATTTGACACATTTCTTTTAAATCATTTCAGTGTCCATTGGAACTTGGCCTGACTTTGAGTACTCACGTATGAAAGTCCTTTCGTTAAGTCGTGGGTGCGAAATTGCGCAATTTTTGTTCGCCACACCGAAGTACTCACGTACGCAAGTTCCTTCGTCAAGTCGTGGGTGCGAAATCGGGTGTGAAATCTATGCTCCCAAACCTACTAGCGAGCAAAAATTGCGCAATTTTTGCTCGCTACATAGCTCCCAAACGAAGATTTTGGAAGACAGAACAAAAGATGAAATCCGGATTTTCGATTGAGTTTTCAACGATTCGTAGCCCAAATCGAGTACTCACGACCTTGAAAAGTGCTTCGAAAATCAGCATTTTATCTTTTGCTCATCGTTCCAAAATCTTCGTTTGGGAGGGGTAAAATCGCGCATATCCCCCCATTCGCATAGGCTCGCCGCCGTGTACAACGCGACGACCGGCAGGCAGGAACGGCAGGCAGGAACGAGTCGAACGTGTACGGCGCTTCGAAGATGCACTCGGAAAGGCTCGTTCCGTTCAGCCTTCCTTTGGGAGCATAGACCATGCTGTCGTTGATTGGTCAGATGCCATGCCAACACTGGCATGATTCATGTGTTGGTTTTTACACGCGAATGGGCGTGGGAATCATATCATTCGGAACAAGAGACGCGTGGCTACGGTAGCAACCTTCCACTTGTGCACGTCCAACCACCCAAGATTCGCAACTCGGACACTGCACACGCCCAGTATGGAACGGGCGAGTCGAAAGGGTCTCGGGATGATGGAGTGGCCCGCAATACGGGCGCATCGCTCCTAAACTCGGACACACGACACCCATGCAACGACAAGTGACGGATTTGCAACAGCACCAAGCCAAGGCGCTGATTCCACTCTGTCCAATCGATGAGGGTTGCAAATGATGCATCAACAAAGGATGCGGGGTGGTACATTCGATGGATGAAAACCATGCACCGGACTTCGGGCGGTAGGTCGTGAATGCCAGTCATGCCGCGTCCCGCAATCGGACCATCGTTTGACTCTTGAATCGATTTTCAGTTTTCGATGCGACGTAACGCCGACGTGTGCATGATGACTCTTGGAAGGTTTGACCAACCTTTCAGGATGCATCTTCGAAGCACTGTTCCACGTTTCATAGGCTCGTAGACCGAAACGAGTACGCGCAACCTCGAAAACTGTTTCGACAGCGCATTCTGAAAGGTTCGTCCGACCTTTCACCCACATCTTCGTTTCGGAGGGAGGGGGGGGGGGATTGTTTCCACGTGGCCAATCGCTGCATCGTTTTGTAACACGAGTTGCACGGCGCGATGCGACCCAAATTGGTATAAATAAAGAAAAAAATATAATAAATGGCATATTTGGATGCTATCCTGAATAGCGAACTGCTGTCGTACATCGTCGCAACCATCCTGATCACAATCGCCGTGTGGCTGTTCTCGGGCTTGTATTCGTGCGCGACTTGCTCGAAAAAGGAGCACGGGGAAGAAGATGGAGTCAAGACGATGACCACAAAGTCGTGGTTCAAGTTGCTCCTAGGCATCGCATGCGTGGCATGCAGTGGCCTCTTGGTTTATCGCAACGTCATGTCGACTCCTCCCCCCACTGCGGCATCGCCACCGCCCATCGGCTATGTCCGAGGTGCGCCCATCGCCCAAATCGGCGGAAACGATTCGGACTCGGAGGATTCGAACTTCAACTAGTCGAACGCCGACGGTTGTCCTGCGTGTTCAACCGCCGTTTTGCATGCCCGGTGAACGACGCTCTTGAGGGGCGAATGAGGGCGCGACTCCCACGAATGGGCCACCACACGCCATGGACGGTCGTTGCGAGCAAAACGGTGCGCTGTCAGCCCACATGTCACCGAACGAAGATTTTGGAAGGTCGGACGAACGTTACAGAGTGCGTTTACACGCAGCAACGATTTGTGGCCCAAATCGAGTACTCATCCCCCTGAAAAGTGCTTCCTGGGCCTTCCCCTGGAAACCACTGTAAAGTTCGTCCAACCTTCCAAAATCGTGGTTTAAGAGGGTAAATCTCGGCCCATTGGAACGAATTCCTTGCTTGCCCGAGTCGCAGCCACCCGACCGGAGTCACAAGATGACAAAATGACGATGTGTCTGTCGATTCAGTGTCGAACTCACACGATGATAGCATGACTATGTGTCTGTCGATTCAGTGTCGAACTCACACGATGATAGCATGACTATGTGTCTGTCGAACTCACAAGATGATAGCATGCCGATGTGTCACTGTGACAGTGTGTCAGTCGAACTCACAAGTTGATGGCTCCCAAACGAAGATTTTGGAAGGCCGAATAAACCGTCCGGAACATCTTTTCGTTTCAAGGGTGTGAGTACTCGATTTGGGCTAAGAATAGTTGAAAAGTGCGTCGAAAAGATGTTCCTGACGGTTTATTCGGCCTTCCAAAATCTTCGTTTGGGACTCAATGGGGAACATAAAGTTGATGATAGAATGACGATGTGTCTGTCGAACTCACAAGATGATAATAGCATGGTGAGTTTTTCCATAGAAAAGCATGGCATCAGTCGTGTTGTCTGGGCGTGTGCAGTGTTAAAGGACGGGACGTGCGTTAGTCGACGTCTCATTGTGATAGCATCATAGTAGCATGCCTATATGCATATAGAACCCACAAGATGATGATAGCATGACGAATCCTTGATGAATATGTATGTCGAACTCACAAGATGATAATAGCATGACGATGTGTCACTGCAACAGTGTCACTCTAGGTCACAATGGCGCAATGTCGCACCCACGACTTAACGAAGGAACTTGCATACGTGAGTACTCAACAATCAGGCCAATTCGACAAATTTCTTTTAAATCATTACTTGTCCTGATTGTTGAGTACTCACGTATGCAAGTTCCTTCGTTAAGTCGTGGGTGCGACATTGCGCCATTGTTTGTTCGCCACCTGGACATTGACCATGTGTCCGTCGAACTCACAAGATGATAGCACGGTGAGGTTTTCCATAGAATAGCATGGCATCAGTCGTGGTGTTGTCTGGGCGTGCGTGCGAGCCGTGTTAAAGGGCGGGTACGCGCGCATTAGTCGACGTCTCATTGTGAATTTGTGATAGCATGACGATGTGTCTGTCGAAATCACAAGATGGTATAGCATGATGATTTTTTCAATAGAACCGCTATCCGGAGTGCGTGCGAGCCGTGTTGTAGGGGCTTGCCGCACAGGAGTACTCCACCATCAGGACAAATTTGACCATTCATTTCCGCGTTCATTTGAACTTGGGCTGATGGTTGAGTACTCGCGTATGCCAATTCATTCGTCGAGGATGTGGGTGCGACATCGCGCCATCTTTGTCCGCTACATCGGTGCAACCTCGTTTTATTGTGAAACGTCGATTCGAACGTTGTATGCATCCCAGGCGACTATGCCTGAGCTTGTTGCTCGGTCTGAAGTTGCGTCGGAAGATTCCCCAGGAGCGTGATGATCTGTGCATTCGACAACGATGCGCGACCATCCGCGAGCAGTGCGACGACCAGTTTCGTATTATGCGCTTCGACCGCCATTTCCATCGAATCCTGCACCGAGATGCACTGAAACGTGATGCGACTCGACTCGACGAGCAGACGTGCGATCTCCACTTGGTCGAAACTGCGGGCGACGCCGAGGGCGCGATGGCCGAAACTCGCCGGGTCGATGCGTGGGTCGCGTAGCAGGCGCCGGACGACCTCGATGTGGCCGTACCGACTGGCCTGGCACAAGGCATCGTTCTCGTAGGCGGATGGGTCGATGTGTTCGCAGTCGAGCAGCCTTTCCACTGCGTAAAGGTTTCCGCATTTTGCGGCCTTGCCAAGGTACCGCCCTACCCACCAACTTGTAGGGACGTTTCGCATCAGCGAGTCAAAGATGCGATGGTATTCGTCGTCGGCGACGAGGGACGGGCGTTGGCACGCCCATACCACTATGTGGTGCATGCACTCGCGTTCAGCGCACATCTCGACGTAGAAGCGGATGACGTGGAGTAGGTCGCGTGCGATCGCGATCTGAGCCACCGTCGATGCGACGATCGCACGATGGCCGGTGTGGTCGTCGAAGAAATACGGTGTGAGAAGCATGTTGGCGAGTCGCTCGTGCGATTTGTAGCACGCCTCGACCAGTACCCGGTCCTGCATGCTCACGTCGATTTCGGAAACCAATTCACCGTCGGTTGAAACCATGTATCCGTCGGGGAACAGCAGTTGGATGAGTTGTATCTCGCTCAAAACTCCCGATTGATACAGAGCAAAGGTAACCTCGTCAATCGTTGGCATTTCGTTGATGATTGACGACCGCCATAGTTGCTTTGAATCATTTTGGTCGCCCGTGAGATGCTTGGACAGGCCCATCATGCGACGCGTTGCTCAACGTGCACCACGTGCCAAAATGGCAAACATGCGAAAAGAATGACCGTACAATAAATGACCTACAAAGCAAGCTATGTCTCCATCAATGACGAAGGTAGCGAGTCGAAGTGCACGCGCATTGTCAACAAATCATGGAAGCGCATCTCGTGTGATGTTCCTGGATATTGCTCGTCGACGCAGCAAACGCCGGCTCACATGTTTGAGACGCTGCTCGGTTTGTACGGCGAGCCGTCGTTTTGCAGCCACTCGGACCCGGATAATGGGGTCGTCGGCTTTGCCGAATGGAATTTTCCGACCAAGTCGTCGTCCGAAGGACCTAGAGTCAACCAAATCGTGGTTCGAGATGAGTTTGTTTATAACGACCTGCCGAGTAAGCACGTTGACCTCATCACATCCCGACTCAAAATCGACATTTACGACCACGCGGCCAAGGCGATGCTCAGTACGATGAGCGACTGCGTTCGCGTCGACCCATTACAATATCAACTCTACGTTCGTGCGGACGATTTAGACCGCACGAATGCGATCATCTCAGCGGCACTCCAAGCGAACGCGCCGAATCGAGAGTTTGTGGACAAACCGGCCGACCTGTTCGATCACTTGGTTGCGCAAGAGCCATCGGCGTGCTACTTGCCTGATGACACGAATGGTCACACGGTGTGTAAACGAAGGCAGGGTCGCGACTCGAACAACAAGGGACGCGGTGAAAAGACCGTCCAGACTTTCCGTGTGGCGGACTCTCCGACGATGGAACTTGATTACGACAAGCAAGCCATACAAGATGATAAGGCGACGGGTGGAAAGTGAGCGCAAACACTGCCAAAAACGCGCGGGCGGATATGGATGCACGTTTGTTCTTTCAAAGTCATTGCCCCCCCCCCCAAAATGAGTACTCTCGCCAGGATTGAAAAATACTTCGAAACTCCGCACTTTGCCGTTTTTCCAACCGTCAATGACACGCTATATCATCATCATCATCCTGTCATCATGATCGTGCTATGATGGTGCTATCATCATCGCATGATGATGCCATCTCCGACGCCGAACGGCGCATCAGCAGTCCAACATGCGACTACAAAAAGTGCGACGAAGAATTTTATCCCTCCCAAACGAAGATTTTGGAAGGGTGAACAAAAGATGCAATCCGGATTTTCGAAGTACTTTTCAAGGGCGTGAGTACTCAATTTGGGCCACGAACCATTGAAAAAGTGATTCGAAAATCCGGATTGCATCTTTTGTTCCTCCTTCCAAAATCTTCGTTTGGGGAGCATAAACTTGTCCTTCCAAAAATAAAATCTTCGTTTGGGGAGCATAGAATCGCCACATAAAAAATATAAACAAAACAACTAAAATGCAGAATAGAGATGGACCGCGCGCCCACTGCGTAGCCTACAGGTGCCGGATGTCGCCCAGTCGGGCGTATCGGACAGTCACCGCACCCGAACGTCGCAATCGTCCCTTATGGGTCGGCGGTGACACGTCGTCGGTCGGTGTCGAAATGATGCGCATGCTGAAACAGGACATGCAAGACCCAGAGTGGGCGCATCGACTGCGCACGTGCATTCCGCGCGTCCACGAGTTGTTCGCAACGCTCTCGGGCGTGCTGCACCCACCCGCGGACGAGCACCGGCTCACGGTCAAAATCAACCGACCCGTAGTCAAGAAGTTGAAGCAGGCGATTGGGCGGATCTGGACGTGCCTTTTGCCGATACTGACCCAAAATCGGTACATCGATGGCGACGACGAGGAGCTGCACCAGCACGTCGAATCGGCCTTCACGACCTGCATGGAGCGACTGGTCTCGTATGTCATTCTACGCACGCTCGGGACGAAGGATGACATGACCGACCATCGGGAACAGGCGACGATGCAAACCGCACTGGCGTACGTGGCGCATTGGCTGGCGGACCACCACCGATTCACAACCAACCTCCACGGCATCGAACTGACATACAACGACCTGATCGACGCCATGCGATGCCGATCGATATTGGATCCGCAACAGCCGACCGCTTGGACCATTGCACCCAACCAACAGGGCGGGATGTTTTTGCTCGAGTGGGGTTGGAAATTCGTGGCGTTTTTGGTCTTTGTCATCGGTGGCTTGCTGTTTTATCGGGCTGGGTCGGTAAAGACCCGAGGCCCCCCTTTTCGAGATTCATTGAACATGTGGGACGATACGAGCGGGATGACGGCTGTCCGTGCGCCTAATGTCGCAGCTGGTCCGTGTGATGATGCACTCTTTATCATCGGTCACAGCGGGATGCAAATGGTTCCACAATCTCCGAAGTTCAACGACTTGAAACTCTTTGAAAACCGAAGCACGTGGATTGTCAACTATAATCAGAGGGGAGATTATGCGTATGCCTCACAAGAGCGTGCCTTTTTGGAGGTTCTCAGGGGCCTATTGATCAGCGGCGAAGATGAGCTGATGAAGAGCGTGCTGTTGAACCCGAGCGACTATAAAAACATTCTTTTTATCCAACAACTGGTGAATGAAAATCTGAATGCCACCGATTCCAAGAAACACGTCCATTATAATGTCACACAACCAGATGGGAGCAAGGCCCCATTCATGACATACACGATGACGAATGAAGACACAGACTTTACCGGATTTTTCTCAGCCGGCGTGTACACTCTGGATGGGATCCGAGCGCTTTGTAGAACTTTAACTTATGAATCGTGGTATCCAATTCGAGAAGTTGACGCCGACGCGCTTATCCCGTTCGAACAAATCGCAAGTTGTTACAAGCATGCATGTCACCCAACACCGGCACGAATTCGTGAATCGTGTGGAACACATCTCAGAACAATCCGTGAGTGGGCGTTTGATATCAAAAACCAGTTTGCGACAACTTCTTACCACGTTCTCGATCTGTATCCCGGACCGGCCTTCAATAAGCGCTTAGTCGTGTACAATCTGGGGTGTCGCTCCATTTCCGAACGAGAAGGCGATCGTTTGACACGAAACAAAGGGCTACATCGTCAAAAATACCTTTCGAGCATGAGCCGCATAAACAATGATATCCATCATGGCCACGCCAGGCCTTGGTGAAGCAACAGCAGATGCAACGCGGTGACCATTTGAAGGCCGGATGCACTGCTGCCATGCACTTCACTGCGCCACAACCCGCGCGGTCGAACAGTAGCAGCGCCGCCTGCCAGTGCTTTAACGCCTCCGTTCGACAATGCACCTCACCATTGAAGCAGGGCTTGCATGCACGCTTTTTGAACATGTGAATTCGATAGACACATCGCCAATCATGATTCGCCATGCGGTCATCATGCTATCATCATCTTGTGATTTCGACAGACACATCGTCACGCTATAGATGAGTTCGACAGAGACATCGTCATGCGATCACGAATGCGATGTATACTAACGCACGTCATTTAGCAGTGACATTAACACGACTAATGCGATAATGATCTTCTTTTTACGGACAAAATTATGCTCCCAAACGAAGATTTTACCCTTCCCAAACGAAGATTTGGGAAGGTCGGACAAACATTTCGTAGTGCGTTTTCGAAGCACTTTTCAACGTTGTGTAGCCCAAATCGAGTACAGTAAGTTCTCTCTAAATGGTATTTGTAACTGGCATCGTATCATCTGATGTTGTATGTACTCACGCCCCTGAAAAGTGCGTCGAAAACGTGTTCTGAAAGGTTTTTCGGTCTTCCCAAATCTTCTTTTGGGGAGCATAGATTTAAGAAGGATGAACAAAAGGATGACATCCTGATTGTAGAAGCACTTGACAACGATTTGTAGCCAAAATCTAGTACTCACGCCCTGAAAAGTGCTTCGAAAAATCATTCTGAAACATACGTGAGTACTCAACAATCAAGATACAATGGACACTAAATGATTTCAAAGAAATGTGTCGAATTGGCCCGATTGTTGATTACTCACGTATGCAAGTGCCTTCGTTAAGTCGTGGGTGCGACATTGCGCCATTTTTTGTTCGCTACATGGCGAGTCCCAAACGACGAGGTTGGAAGGGTGAACAAAAGGTGCAATCCTGAGTTTCGAAGCACTTTTCTTGGGCGTGAGTACTCTATTTGGGCTACGAAACATCGAACAATCCATCGAAAATCCGGATTGAACTTTTGTTCATCCTTCCAACATCTTCGTGTGGTGAGCATAAAGATGAAATAGCACTTTTTCAATCGTTTGGAGAGCATAAAGATGAAATAGCACCTTTTCAAGGGCGTGAGTACTCGATTTGTGCAACGCGCCATTGAACGTAGAAAATCAGGATTTCATCTTCCCAAATCGTCGTTTAGGGACTCACGATAGCTCGAAGATGTGTCATCTCATGATGATTGTCTTTTGGCATGATGTTGTCTCAGAGACTCTGACATAGAGTCAGTGTTTCGAAATCACAATTGTGTACGATGAAAAGCGACGCATCAGCCGTCTTCAGGGGCGTCCAAAATGTTCGATTGCGACGCGCCGCCAAACACGCGTGTCGCGCATTCTCAAGCGAGAGTTTAAAAAATCAAATGTAAACCATGGACCGATATTGCGCGAGAGACTATACGTTCACGCAAGATGCAATCGACGACCAAATTTTGAATTGCGTGTCGCTACTCGACAACCCGCTATGTCGGGCCAACTGTTGCACCGAACTACAGAGACCTTACTCGTATTATCGAGCCAAATACGGGACTGAAAATGCCGACTGGATGACCGATGCGGTTGAGCGGCTCGGGTGTCACGTCTCGAGCGACACGCTGAGTTGTCGTCGCAAGTGTGAGAATTAATCGGCATGAGTGGATGCGAAGTGCGCGACTCGCGACATCAATGTCACATCATCCTCTCATCTTGTGTGACCATCATGCGATGTCGGCACACAAGATTGCCAGCGGGTCTCCGCTCTTCGCCGTTAGACGTTGGTGATGAGCACTTCGTCCGAGCGGGCGTTCGGCTGTCGCGAGTGGATGGCCCGTCTACAGTTGATTACCTGCGTGTTGAACGAGGGCGATGGGAAGGCATCCCGGACCAAGGCCACGTCGGCGTTGCTCATGAGCATCTTGACCCCCTTGGCGGACATTCCGGTGCACAGCTGAAAGAGCTGCGCGTGGTGAGTCGGGTGAAACCCATCCGACGTGTACGAGACGAAGGATGTCGGGTGCAGAGGTGCGTAGGGCGGGTCGAGGTACACAAAGTCGTTCGCTTCGAGATGGGCCAGCGAGTCGCCAAACGAGCGGTGGGTGAAGACGACCTCGCGAATCAGCGCCGACACCGCGCGAATATGCGTCGCGTCGAGGATGGACGGTCGCTTGTAGTTGCCAAACGGGACATTGAAGCCGTTGGGGCCCTCGCGGTACACACCGCGGAAGCACGTCTTGTTGAGGAAGAGCAACATGGCCGAGGCGTCGACCGAATCGCGCTCCTCGTTGGATAGGCTGTTGAAGCGAGAACGGACCCAATAGTAGTACGATTCGGGGGACGTGCGCGCTTCCTCCATGGAGGTCGGTTTTCGATGAACGACGGTGCCCGTGCACGCAGACAACTCGTCGGAGAGCGCCTTCACTCGGTCGATCAGGCCGTCCGGGTTGGATTGCACGTGCTTATACAGCCAAATCAGGTTCGCGTTCAGGTCGCTCGCGTAGATGGCACCCGACACCCGGATGGCGCCCTGCTTTCGCTTGGACAGCATCGCCAACAGTACACTGCCACCCCCGACGAACGGCTCGTGGTAGTTGTTGATTTCGCCGGGGAAGAACGCGGACACGTCGTGGATCATCTGCGTCTTTCCACCCACCCATTTCAGAAACGGTTTGACGATGTCCACGGGGGGCGTTCCGCGGCTTCCGACACTCGCTGTGAAACTAGGCGAACTGGCCTCGTCCGACATGTCGTGCTTAGACGAATCGCAAGCCATTTAAACCATTTTTACCCCTCCCAAACGAAGATTTTGGAAGGTCGGACAAACATTTCAGTCTGCGTTTTCGAAGCACCTTTCAAGGGTGTGAGTACCTGTTTTGGGCTACGAATCGTTGAAAGGTGCTTCGAAAACGCAGACTGAAATGTTTGTCCGACCTTCCAAAATCTTCGTTTGGGGAGCATAATTTTCGGCGACGCAGATGGTCGCGTGGGGGCAGATGGCGACCATCACAGTCATTCGAGTAACAGACGCGTGGGTAAGTCTCGGAAATAATGTTTCCCACATGGGGAACCTTCAGACGTTCGTAGTGCCACTGTGCCAGCCACGTGCCCTCTGGTAAGGCTCGTATGAAAAGCAGATAAGAGCATCGATAACAACGAAAGCAAGCACTTGGGCGTTTTAATGCACACAAATCAACTCTACTTGTAATTGAGTGCGGTTTCGAAGAGCACTTTGCAAAAGGTGTGATGTTCAAAGGACGTGCGTGCGAGCCTTGTGAAAGGACGTGCGTGCGAGCCTTGTGAAAGGACGTGCGTGCGAGCCTTGTGAAAGGACGTGCGTGCTAGGCACTGCTAGCCGTGTAAAATGGGCGTTCCTGCCCGCCGTGCAACATAGCGATATGTCAGTTCTTCGAACGCACACGATGTGCCTGTCGAAATCACTCTATGATGATAGAATGTCGATGCGTCTCGGCGCATGTCGAAACCTCACGATGATAGTATGATGATTGTGTCCATAGAAGGACGTCGCATCACTGCGGCATCAGCAGTGTTAAAAGGCGTGCGTGCCAGTCGTGCAACATGGCGATGTGTCATTCGAACCGTCACGGCAACTAGTCCCCTTTTTTTCGACAATCTCCATTTTGAACATTTCGACAAAAATGTTAACCACGAATCCAGGTTGACGCTTTTGTCGAAATGTTCAAAATGGAGATTGTCGAAAAAAAGGGGACTAGTTGCCGACGGCTGATGGCATGAGACGATGATGTGTCTGTCGAAATCACACGATGATGCTAGCACTGCGCATGTCGAAATCAAGATGATAGTATGATTCTATTCGTAGAAGGACGTCGCATCAGCAGTGTTAAGCGGTGTGTGTGCTAGCCAGGACTGGGAAGGCCCGTCAACGAAGATAAGCCGGCCCACAGCACGTGCTGCCCAGTTGGTTGACATGCACGCCCCTTTAACACGGCGGGCACGTAATGGCCACATCATCTTGTGATTTCGACAGACACATCATCATGCTATGTTGTGATGTGAGTTCGAAATGCATGGGTGACTGGCATGCACGCCCCTTTAACACGGCGGGCACGTAATGGCCACACCATCTTGTGATTTCGACAGACACACCATCATGCCACGTTTTGATGTGTGTTCGACAGGCATACAATGCCTTTAACTCGGCTGGGAATGGATGCACGCCCATTTAACTCGGCTGTCAAGTAATGACATAATCTTGTGATTTCGACAGACACATTGTCATGTTGTGAGTTCGACAGGCATGGTTTATCATCTCACTCACACCCTTGAATACTTGCATGCAACCTGATGCAGGCACTTTCACACGGCTTTTCTATGTTGTGATGTGAGTTCGACCGACCGGTGGCTCGCTACACGGAAACCCAGCCTTGCAATATTATGCTCCCCAAACGAAGATTTTGGAAGGCCGAACCAACCGTCCGGAACGCGTTTTCGAAGCACTTTTCAAGGGCGTGAGTACTCGATTTGGGCTACGAATCGTTGAAAAGTGCGTCGAAAGCTCGTTCCGGACGGTTGGTTCGGCCTTAAAATATGCCGGAAGTGATGGATATCTGCTAGCCAATTTATGCTCCCCAAACGAAGGTCTCATCGAGCTTTTCGTTCAGCAGTGAATCAGCATTCCAAAATCTTCGTTTGGGATGGGTAAAAGAACAGTACTGGTTGTCATTTATAAACGACGCTTTTTTGAACAATGCGACGAGAACAGTTACCGCAGATGCTTGTGTGCATTTGCGCGCATTCATTGAATCGTCCTGTAACTGACTCATGTTGTGTATGAAAACGGGCTACACGGTCTGAGCCTGCACATCTCTCTCCGCCTTCACTCGGCGTTCCATGTGATGCCATCCATCATCGGCGAGTCATCGCCCGGTCCAAACTTTGATCATCGGTAGGTGGCTGAAGTGCGCCAACTGCTCAAACGTCACGCCCCAAGGGCAATATGCATTGATTTTTCCCAGTAAAATATTTGCCTTCGCTTCCTTTTGTAGTAAACACGCCAGCACCCGCTCGAATGAAGATCGATTATACCGCGACACGACAAGCCCCAACAACAGACTCAGGTCATACTTCCGATAAATGCTCGACAGATAGTCGTGTGTGATGACGGACATGCAACCGAAGCACCCGGTCCAGTTTCCCTTTTTTCGATGGAACTCGAGTATCCCCGGGTCATTGAACGCGCGTATCTGCGTCGTTTCATCGTCGACTTGGTCCCAGTCATGCTCGAAATCCCAGATTATTTTGTATTCATCTACACGAAAGTCGACTAGGGCGTTTATAAACACGCTATCGTGAATGATCACGGCGGTCGCAAATCGCTTGTTGTGGTAGTAGTAGTAGTAAGGCAACAACTCACCTCTCCCAGGAAACTCACTCTGGATGACACTCGCCTTGTACAGAGGTCGATCTTCGATGAACTCGTAGTTGCTATTGTCATCGATGAACATGATGGCGTTTTCGGGGTAGTACCTGCGGATGCAGTCGTAACAATGGACCCAGTACTGACTGGTGCGTTGGTCGTTCACATGCCTAAGGACGATAAATCCGAAATCGTCGTCAGTAGTGGTCGCCAGGTCAGCGTCATGGGCGTCAACTTCGCCGTCGAGTGTCGAGGATGATTGCGCACGCGCATCCGATGGCATGATTTCCATTGATTCGTTTATATGTGACTTTTCAAACACGGCGTGTTTGAAAAGCGTGGACCGCGATTGTACACGAGTGGCAAGTTTATGCTCCCCAAACGAAGATTTTGGAAGGCCGAACCAACATTTCAGAAGGCATTTTCGAAGCACTTTTCAAGGGTGTGAGCACTCGATTTGGGCTACAAGCCGTTGAAAAGTGCTTCGAAAACGCCTTCTGAAATGTTGGCTCGGCCTTCCAAAATCTTCGTTTGGGAGGGGTAAAGTTTTGGAACAAATTGGAAGAGCGCGACGCACGCGATGGAGTCGCTCGAGAGGTTCGGTTTTCTATCAACATCGCACGATGATGGTCCGATGCCGGCTACCACGCTCGACGCATGTGCCGCGCTTCACGCGCACTCATCGCCTACTTGGAACCATTGCCTCGCTCGCACCACGGATGCGAGTTGGAGTTGTCCGCGCACAAGGTGGCGGACAGGGACGGCACGATCGGCACGTTTCGGTGCTCGACCTCGGGGACGGTGTCGACGTCCCGGTCGCACTTGGACGAGTCCGTGTTGGGCACGATGCCGTTGTGCGGGGTCAGTTGGATGCCCGTGACGCGCACGCACGGGTTTTGGTCGGAGGATACGATGAGATAATCCGCCCCGGCGACGGCCTCGTAGGCGATGGCCGCGGTCGCACCGTTCTGGTCGACGACGCTGCCCCCCACGATGGTGCCGACATTTCCGTTGTCAAACACGACCGACTTTTCGTCGACCACGCGACCACGCTCGCCCGTCTCGGAGATGAACCCACCGGTGTAGGTCAACTGGCGCAGGTCATTGTTGATGCGCGCGTAGCACCCGTTCTCCACCGGCACATACGTGCCGTTGGATAGCATCCCGCACGCGGACGGACCGGACACGCGCTGTTCGTGGGTGTTTTCAGGGTATGATGGTGTGTGCGCACCACCAGACCACGTCGCTTTCGTTTGGTTGAGTATGAGGAGCACGACCACGACAATCAGGACAACGAGAACTATTTTTGCAATAGGTGTGTTTGCCCAATTTTGCATACTAGACATCATTTATCTTATTTTTTTTTATTCGTTTGATTTATTTCCGCCTCGAGATTTTGCAAGTCGGCACGCCACAAGTCGCGCACGTCGGTGTCTCGGAGACGCTGCAGCGCGATCGCGACCGCCGCGAGCTGCGCGCGCAGCGCGTCGATTTTCTTCTGCGTGAACTGCCGCACGGGCATCGCCGTGTAGTGGTCGTACGTGCCGTGCACGAGGGGGATGTCGGGGACCGTGGGCAGGTCCTCCTCGAGGTGGAGGATGCGAATCCGCCCGTCGACCACCGCGTGGATGAACAGCAGGTCGTGCGTCATCCGCTGGATGTGCTCCTCGTGCCGCGCGACGTCGTGGCGTTTCCGCGCCTCGTAAAGACAGAGGCGCCGCGCGCAAAAGTACGACACGACGTCGCCGATGGAGCCGAACGTCTTGACGCGGTCGTGCTCGTCCAACAGCGCAATGTTGGACGTCTTGACGGTGGTGCTCAGCGGGCCGGCGTCGAAGGGGTCGGTCGCGGCGTTCTTCTTGATGGTGAACGAGACGCGGTCGACCGACGAGTTGTTCGTGTAGCGCTTGAAGACCTTGGCGTTCTCCTGCTCGTCGAGGAGGGCCTTGAACTTGTCCGTCCACAGCCCGACCGGCAGCTCCGAGATGTGGACCTCGTCCTTGTGCTCTCGCCACACTCCGGTGGTTTGGAACGCGTGGTCGCCGGTCTTGACGATCGAGCCCTGAAAGCCGGCGTAGAACGGCGTGAGCTCGTCGAGCGGCTCGCCGTCGATCCACCGCCGCACGCTGCGAATCACGTCGACGATGTTGTAGTTGGGGATGAAGGTCGACCAGCCCGTCCCAATCCCGGCCGTGCAGCCGTTGACGAGCAGGAACGGGATGCACGGATAGTAGCACACCGGCTCGATCGTGGTGTTCTCCTCGCGCCGGTAGTCGAGCACGGCGTCGTCGCTAGGGGGGAACAGGGCCGCGTGCACAGGCTCGAGCTTCGAGAAGATGTACCGACCCGACGCCGCGTCCTTCCCGCCCGACAGGCGCGACCCGAACTGCCCGTCGGACGTGAGCAGGCACACGTTGTTGCTGCCCACGAACCGCTGCGCCATCTTGATGATCGTCTCCTGCAGGCACTGCTCGCCGTGCTTGTAGTGGGTCTTCTCGGCCACGTATCCCGCCCACTGCGCCACCTTGATGGGCTCGGACGCGCGCCGCTGTCGCATGGAGTAGAGGATCTTGCGCTGCGAGACCTTGAGCCCGTCCATGATGGACGGGATCGACCGCTGGCAGTCGTCGACGCAGTACCGCACAAACTGCTCGTCGAAGAACGTCTGCAGGCGGACGACGTGGTGAGGCTCGTCCGAGGCCAGAAACCGCCGGCACGTCTCGTACACCGGGTTGGACATGTACGCGTCGATCCACTGCTTGCGGTCGCCGGCGCGCTTCTGGTCGAACGCGAGGCTGAGCGAGTTGCCGCACGACGCGCCCCACTCGTACTGCACGACCTTGCGGCCAAAGTCGTCGAGCACGTCCTTCCGCGTCGACGTGCCGAGCCCCTTGTAGTACTTGACGTGCGCGTTGCTCGGCAGCGTCGTCTCGGCGAACATCCGTTCGTCGTAAAAGGTGAGCGCCGGCGCCGCGCCGACCTGCACCTTCACGATGGGCGTCTTCATCGAGTACAGGAACGGCCGTCGGAGCAGCGACGGAAACGCGACGTCGAAGAAGTTCAGAATCAGGCCCTCGATGTGCATCCCGTCGACGTCGGCGTCGGTCATGATGAGGACCTTGCCGTAGTTCAGCGTCGCAAACTCGCCGTCCTCGGCGTAGTTGGCACCGTGCTTCAGGTTTAGCGCGCACTTCAAGTCCGACAGCTCGCGGTTGTTGTGATACTGCGCGGCGTTGCGCACGTTGAGCAGCTTGCCGCGCAGCGGGTAGATGCCAAAGTAGTCCCGCCCCTTCCGGCCCATCCAGCCCTTCTCGATCCCGCACACGGCGTACGTCTTGGCCGAGAGCCCCTCGCACAGGATGAGCGTGCACTCGCCGCTCTTCTTGCCCGCCAGGTTGGCCGAATCGAGGCCGTCGACCCGCACCGCCTTGCGCTTGCTGTCCGACTTCTTGTTCAGCTGATCGTCCTTGCGGACCTGCTGGTCCTTGAGCTCCGTCATGAAGGGCCAGTGGGCGACCTTTTTGGCGTCGAGCTCGAGGCTCCACTTGGGCTTGGGCGACACGAGCTTGTCCTTGGACTGCGTGTGGAAGCACGGGTTGGGCAGGGTGCACCGCACGAAGATATCGAGCCGACTCTTGACGTCCTTGAACGTGGCGCCGATCTTCTTCTTCTCCAAGAGGCTGAGGATGGGGCGGACGACCAGCTCGTTCGCGGCGTCGACGTGCGCACCGCCGTCCTTGGTGCGGATCCCGTTGACGAAGCTTACCTGATGCGACTTGCCGCTGGCGTTGCGGACGACGATGTCGAGCGACTCGGTCTTCGACAGCACGAGCACGTGCGGGTCCGTGTTGAACAGCGCCGAGTACGATAGCATGTCCTTGACGGTGACGCGCTGGCCTTGGAACGACACGCCGACGGACGGCCCCATCACGACGGAGGCGTCGTACGCGAACCGACCGAACAACCGACGAATGAGCGCATCCGACGGCTCGACCCCGAAGCGCACGTAGTCGGGCTTCCACACGACCGTGACGTGGTTCTTCTTGATGGCCTTGCTCGTGCGAATCCGGGGCGCGTCCTTGGTGTACATGTTGTCCCGCCACTCCTGCGCGTACGAGCGGCCCTGCGCGCCGTCGTCGATGGTAATCCGGAACACGGACGAGAAGATGTTGGTCAGCTTGGCGCCGTATCCGTTCCGGCCGGACGTGGCGCGCGCCTGCGAATCGTCGTAGTTCGACGACGTGAGCAACTGCCCAAAGATCTTCTCGGGAATCCACTCGCCGTGGTCGTTCGCGAACGGAATCGTGTTGCCGTCGTTGGACACGCTGCAGGTCCCGTCGTCCGAGATGGCGACCGCGATGCTCTTGCACGGCGTGGCCCCCTGCGACGAGCGCACCTGGTTGTCGATGGCGTTCGACAGAATCTCCACAAAGGTCCGGACAAACGCCGACGGCAGTGTGATCGGCTCGACCGCCAGTCCGTGCTCGCTCAGCGTGTAGTCGAGCGTCGACTCCGACGCGCTCATGCCGCCGACGTACGTGTCGGGGCGTTTCAGGATGTGCTCGTGCAAGTCCATCTCCTGGTACTCGCCGGGCATGGTCTCGCTCGACCGAGCGTCGTTCGCACCGTCGCCCGCGTGCGACGACATTGTCAATCAAAGGTCGATGTGCCTTTAAATCAATTCGAAGCGCCTGCGAACGACGATTTGGGAAGGTCGGGCGAAACATTTCAGAGTGCGTTTTCGACGCACCTTTCAAGGGTGTGAGTAATCGATTTGGGCTAGGATGTAGTCGAGTCTACTGCTTTAACACTCAATCATGCACGACGGACCGCACGCACTTTAACACTGCTGATGCGCCGCTCTGCGTCGGAAACAATCGCCTTCACGCTATCATCATCTTGTTATAATAAGCTATGTCGACACACACATCTTCATGCTATCATCGTGGGATGTCGTCGCATCGACTAACACCCCATGTGGGAAACAACATTTCCGCGAAATACCCACGCCGGATTTTGTAAGGACTTTACGACCGTATCCTATACTAGATGGTATGTTGGATTCGTACATTTACTTACAAAATCCGGCGTGGGTATTTCGCGGAAATGTTGTTTCCCACATGGCTAACACCCAAGCGTGCACACCTGGCACGTATGAACGGTACGCGTGCCCTTTAAAACACGAGCCAGTTGCACGACCGGCACGCACGCCCCATGTGGGGAAGAACACTTGCGAGACTTACCCACGCTGGATTGGGCAAGTACTTAACGATGCGTCATGCATGCACATAGTAGCATGTTATCTTCGTTAATGGGCTTGCCCAATCCGGCGTGGGTAAGTCTCGCAAGTGTTCTTCCCCACATGGGAGGGGTACGCTTCTGAGTCACAAGATGATAATAGCATGGAGATTCAACTTCACAAGAGTCACAAGATGGTCATGATGATGCGTCTATATCTCACATTTATGCTCCCCAAACGAAGATTTTGGAAGGCGTAGTGAGACGCTCGATACATGCTTTCGAAGCGCTTTTCCATGACTCTCAGTCCAAATAGAGTACTCACTACCTTGAAAAGCGCTTCGCAAACACTCATCTTAGAGTCATCTAGCGTCTCCGACCATCGAGAATCTTCGTTTGGGAGCCATAGGTTCATGCTGACATTATGCGTGTTCCGTGTTCAAGGGCGTGCATGCCAGCCGTACCGCATGGTGAGGTGCGACTCTGTTGTCTCAACTTGTTTGAGAGTCACAAGATGATAGCATGATGATGTGTCTGTAGACCTCACATTGATGCTTACGTGATGCATGCCAGTCGTAGCGCATGGTGAGGTGCGACTCAGTTGTCTTCAGCTTGTCTGAGAGTCATAACATAAGATGCTCGCATGATGATCGGTATGGCGAACAAAAAATTGCGCGATTTCGCACCCACGACTTAACGAAGGAAGTTGCATACGTGAGTACTCAACAATCAGGCTACTTTCCAATAGACACTGAAATGAT
>Ga0209358_10000817_pt1 | contig 26357 bp, 18 predicted proteins | sample LauGreFa1BDMLBSN_2_FD_187574 | JGI IMG/M metagenome (GOLD analysis project Ga0209358, IMG submission 187574) | Freshwater lake microbial communities from Lake Michigan, USA - Fa13.BD.MLB.SN (SPAdes) (version 2) | ecosystem: Environmental > Aquatic > Freshwater > Lake | place: Lake Michigan, USA...
TTTGCGGAAGGACATATTCCGGGTGCAATCAATATTCATGGCGGACAATTGCGCAATAGACTTGCTGAATTACCCGAAGGTTCTTTGATTGTTCATTGTCAAGGCGGTGATAGATCCAGCATTGCAATGGGTATTCTGGAACAAGCACATTCACGGACAATTTTCAATGTGCCCGGTGGATTCAATGAATGGAAACAACATAATTTTGAAATAGAGGCTTAATATGACACAAGAGTTGAATCTCGAAACATTCAAAGAATTGGTTTTTGATTATGAGCAAAGCAAAGAATGGTCTTATAAAGGGGACATTCCTTGTATCATAGATTTCTGGGCGCCATGGTGCGGTCCATGCAGAGCAATCGCTCCTGTATTTGAAGAGTTGTCAAACATCTATGATGGTAAAGTGCAATTCTATAAAATCAATACTGATGAACAACAAGAATTATCAGCGATGTTCGGAATTAAAAGCATTCCTTCTCTATTATTCGTACCGGTGAATGATTCACCCAAAATGGCCATGGGAGCACTCCCGAGAGAGATACTCATCGAGGCGATTGAGAAAGAATTGAATGTTGTGATATAAGTCATGATTGAAATATTGATTTCCCTCCTCGCATCATCAATCATCGGCATCGCAATTGGCTTGCTTGGTGCGGGAGGATCAATTCTCGTCATGCCGGTATTGGTGTATATCCTTGGATTACCACCGACTATTGCTACAACATATTCGCTGGGAATTGTTGGAATCAGTTCTGCAATTGCGGCCATGCGAACTTCCCGTGATCAAAAAGTAAATGCGAAAGTGATTCTTACCTTTGCATTTCCTGCAATGTTCAGCATTATGATCATGCGTGCTTTTATCATGCCCGCATTGCCAAAAGTATTGAAAATTGGAATGCTTCAGATTTCCATTGATTCATTTTCAATGATCATTCTTTCAATATTGATGTTGCTTTCTGCCCAAAGAATGATTTCACAAAAGAAATTACAAGGCGATGAATCTCATGATATTTCCTTGTCACTTCTAGTGCTAACAGGTTTATTCATTGGAGTATTGACAGGATTCACGGGTATTGGTGGCGGTTTTTTAATTGTCCCTGCGATGATACTCATAGGGCGCATGAATGTCAAAGAAGCCGCATTCACATCCATGATACTCATCGCAATGAATGCACTACCCGGTTTTTTTGTGGATATATTGAATGGAAAGAATCTTGAATGGGGATTATTCACGCTTCTTACAATTGCCTCTGTTGTTGGAGGTTATGCAGGCATCATGCTATCCAAAAGAATCAGACAAGATTTACTTCGTATCTCTTTTGGAATCATCATTGCACTTCTCGCCCTTTTTATTCTCATCAAAGAATTGGTATAAAAAAAGCCCCGACTCCAAATGGAATCGGGGCTTTATCATATCTAGATATGTTATCTAATCACGCTGAAAGGCATTGACATTGTTGCACCGCTATGCGAGCGGAGTGACACAGTGTATTGTCCTGTAGCGAATGATCCAACAGGCAATTGGAATGCATGTGAACCTTGATCAAAACTGCGGTTTTGAGCAGTGAACAATACCTGACCATTGAGTGAAGTAACTGTGATAGTCATCACTGTTGGTTCTGCAACAGAAAATGTCACATATGCATCACTTGTTGTAGGATTAGGCATTACTTGTACAGAACTTGTGAGGATACGATCTTCCTTTACACCTGAAACTGCTTGCTTTTCACCTGTGAGGTTGACTGTATATGTACCTGTCTTATTTGTGGAAGTCACAAGTGTGTTCAATGTCAAGACTGCTGTGTGAATTCCATCTTTGGTTGGTGTGAATGTAACCTTTGTTTGGAATTTTTGACCTTTCGGAATTGTGCCTTGCTGTACTGACAATGAGAATGCGGATTGATCAGCACCAGAGATTGTTGCACCAGTTACTTTGATTTCGCCATCAATATTATTGTTGAGGGAGAGTGTTTTCTCGATGGTAGTTGCTGTTTGACCAAGATCGAGATCTGCAATGCCGGCAAGAGCAGGAACATCAGGAACTGTTTGAATTCCTTCACCAAGAAGATCAACACCTGAAGTTGAATTATCTACTCCGCCATCATTGGATGTGAAATCTAATGAAGCCAAATAGGATTTCTTTTCTTTTGGTGCAAATTCAAGTGTAATCTTTGCAGATTCACCCGGCTTTAATGTCATTGGTAATGTTGGCTTATTCACGATGGAGAATACGCTTGCGCTGGAGCCACTCAAACCCAAAGAAGATACAACCAAATCAGCTTCGCCTGTATTGCTGATATCTGTGGTCATCTCTTTCTTTTGTCCGACTTCCAATGGACCAAACTTCACATCTGAATTGAGAGTCAATACAGGCTTCTTGGCAGCAACAAAAATGTCACCTGCAAGCCATTCCATTGATTTTCTGATAAAGGTTTCACGAATTACGAAATTATCAAATGCTTCAATTGGCTGAGTCACGAATACAAGCTTGCCACCTTGAGCATTTGTATAACGAACACCTACAAGATTTGCATTGCTATTATCGGAATACAAAACAGGAACGCATGGTGAACCGGAGGCCAATTTGAAGATGTCTGTAAAGAAAACATGATTGGTGAAATTCTGATTTGCCATTCCATTGAATTGATCTCCGATGGAATCATTGTCAAATCCTTTAACGCCATATGGCTTCAAAGTAATGTTGTTTCCACTCAATGTATAGCGTTGTTCGGTTTTTGTGAATTGAAGTTTCAATGTATTATTGAAGAAATTCAATACATCCTGATTTTTACCGGCTGCTGTATTTGCTGTTTTGTCAAATGCCCACCACATTGATTGAGGTGCAGAAAGCAATACTCTCTTACCTTCGGCAAGCATATTTGCAACTGTTTTTGCAAGTGGATTGACATCTGTGGTAGTTCCAATTGGGGAACCATTATAGATTTGACCATTCAATAATCCACCACCAAAAACACTGAATACATATACTTTGAATTGGTCTTTATAAGCTTCAAGCAATGTTGCATTATTTGGTAATTTCACAAATGCAGGACCGAATCTGTCTGTATACTTGATGGCATCTTTGTATAAATCATTGAATTGATTGATATTCAATTCATAGACGATTGCCGCTTTTGCAGTCTCAGGTAATACATACAAACTTGTGGATGATGTTTTTGGCTTTGTATTCGCTTCTTCTCTTGGATTTGCATCCACAACAACTGTTGTCAATTCTGCCTCTGGAATTGAAGTAGGTGATTCGATTGTCACTGTTACCAATTCCGATGCACCTTTCGCCAATGTCAAGGATTGTGGTTCAACTGATGCTATCCAATCTGCAGGTAAAACAGATTTTGTATCATTTACAGACATGTCAAAAGTCAATGTCATATTATTGTCATTTGTGACTTTGATTGTTTGTGTTTTCTTTCCACCGGCAGCAACCTTCAAGTATGGTGATTCTGTTTGATCAAGTGTTGCGCGTGTACTGCGAATGAGAAGAGATTCTTCAACTGCTTGCAAAATTTCACGAGCACCAACATTGTCTGAATACTTTTGCACCAAGCCAACCAATGACATGCGCTCAGGTTTCCATGATGCATTCACTGTGAAAGAGTACTGCTTTGTATAGACTGCACCTGCTTTTGGATTATCAGGAATCACGCCTGTTGCGCCCCATGTACCATCAGCCATAAATCTTGCAACATGTCGGTGTGGATAGTTCTTGATTGGATTTCCTCTTTGATAAAAAGGATGACCTGCCTGAGTATTGAAAGCATTCACTTGGTCGAATTGATTTCCGGAACCAACGACGCTGTCTTCAACAACAACAACATTCACACGAACCGGACCGGTGATGTCACGATTTACTTTTGCTTCCAAAGTACATGTAACTCTGCGTGTTCCACTATTGAAAGACACATTTTTCAAATTCACTTCAACAGCAGCATCTTGACTGATGATACCGGGGATATAACCGGCCCAAGCTCCAGGACTGACACCATTGTACAATCTATTTACAGAGCCACTTGGAACGCCATTGATATATGGCTGAAAATCATTCTGATTGGACATTGACATTCCATCAGTTTGATGTACGGCAACCATGATGACTTCTTCATCAGTGTATTGCTGACCCAATTGGTCAAATGCAACAGCGCCATTGGGGCAATATTGACACCATGCGCCGGTGTATTTTTCAATGTAAACGCGTCTTTTAGACTGCGCATCTGATACCTGCACTGCAAGCATCGCAATGAGCGCAAAGAGCAATGCCTTGCGCAAAAACGAGGATAAAACTCTCATGGATTAACTCCGTATATGATTAGTGATGACTTTTGATTTTTAACCCCTACAAATTACACGGGATTATCGGTCTGAACAAAGAAAAAATAGACTTCAAGTGCCATTTATTGGCCACAAGATGACTTAATTTTAAAGACATTTCATTTGTAGAAAAATTACAGTGATTATACACCTGTTATCCACATCAAATCCACATCATACACTCCCCTATCTGCATGAATTTTCCTATTTTTGCCTATCTATCCTATTACTTCCTGAATTTTTTGTCGACACCATGAATAATGATGCAGTTTTGGCCTTGGAAAATGGCATGATCTTCCACGGAAAGGCCTTTGGAGATTTGAATGTAGAAGCCGGAGGTGAAGTTGTGTTCAATACAGCCATCACCGGATATCAAGAAATCATGTCTGATCCAAGTTATAAGGGTCAAATCATGACGTTCACTTATCCACATATCGGAAATTATGGCGTCAATCCGGAAGACTTCGAATCGGATTCATTGAAAGTCGAGGGAATCATTGTCAAGGAATGTTCCAGAACGTACTCCAATTGGAGAGCAACCGGTTCATTGCAAGATTTGATGCAAGAGCAAGGGAAAATTGGAATACAAGGTCTTGATACTAGACAATTGGTTCGAGTTCTTCGAAGTGAAGGAGTAATGCGTGGCATTATTTCAGCACAAGGAAAGGATGAACAGACATTGATTAATGAAGCTCGCCAAATCCCGTCGATGGAAGGATTGGATTTGACTTTGGGTGTTACTTGTTCGGCATCATATCAATATGAACCCAAACAAGAAGATTTGATTCAAGATCCTTTGATTGATATCCAAAAAAGATATCGTATTGCCGCTCTTGACTATGGCATCAAAAGAAATATACTTCGAAGATTATCTGCATATGGATGCGATATCACTGTATTCCCTGCCCAAACCAAAGCCGAAGAGATTCTTGCGATGAATCCTGATGGAATTTTTCTTTCCAATGGTCCCGGTGATCCATCTGCAACGATTCATGCCATTGATACAATCACAGAATTGATGAAATCAGGCATACCTACCTTTGGTATTTGTCTTGGTCATCAATTGCTCGGATTGGTATTCGGAGCCAAAACATATAAACTTCGATTTGGTCATAGAGGTGGAAATCATCCCGTGAAGAATTTGATTTCTGGAGAAATCGAAATCACATCACAGAATCATGGTTTTGCCGTTGATCAAGAAAACCTGCCTTCATGTCTTGAAGCAACACATGTCAATTTGAATGACAATACACTATCAGGTATCAGACATCGTGAATTGCCTGTGTTTTCAGTGCAATATCACCCGGAAGCCGCTCCGGGACCGCATGATTCTGATTATCTCTTTAAACAATTCATAGAAATGATGTCAGCGAAAACAGCTTGATCATCTTGATGGAAACTACTCATGTCATATGAAACAATACTAACAGAATTGAATTCGGGCATTTATACCATAACTCTCAATAGACCGGATTCTTATAATGCTTGCAATGAGCAACTCACCGGTGAGTTGCAATCTGCATTTCAACATGCCCATGACAATGATGAAATTCGATGTGTTGTGTTGACAGGTGCGGGCAAGGCATTTTGCTCAGGCCAAGATTTAAAAGATGCTCCAAGCGGAGGCGGAAAGCGCTCTCTAAAAGATTCTCTCGAAAGAAGATATAATCCCATCATTCGCTTGATCACAAGTTTACCCAAACCGGTCATTGCAGGTATCAATGGTGTTGCTGCAGGTGCAGGTCTTTCGCTTGCATTGGCTTGCGATGTACGCATCATGAATGCATCCGCAAAATTTGTTGAAGCATTCATTGGAATCGCATTGATTCCTGATTCCGGTGCAACATTCTTTTATACTAAAATGCTCGGATATGCAAAAGCATTTGAATTTGCCACTTTGAATAAACCAATTTCAGCCGATGAAGCATTGGCATTGGGAATGGTGAATCAAGTATTGCATCCCGGTGCATTTGCGGACGGTTTGCAGGCAATGGCCAAAAAGTATGCGGAAGGTCCGACGCAGAGTTATGGCTATGTGAAATTACTCTTGCAAAATGCGCAATCAGCAACTCTTGAGCATATGCTGGAGCTTGAAGCTGAGTATCAGCAATTAGCCGGAGAATCACACGATTATGCCGAAGGCGTTAAAGCATTCATAGAAAAAAGAGCGCCCGAATTTCTTGGACGCTAATACATATCACAGGAAGAATCAATGAAGTTTGCAGTCCTAACCGGTGGCGGTGATAGTTCAGGCATGAATGCTTTCGTTCGTGCAATTGTTCGATCCGCACTCAATATCAGAACCGAAACATCTGTCTGGGGTGTACTTGATGGTTGGAAAGGATTGATTTACAATGATTTCCGACAATTGGACAAAGGTTCGGTGGCAGGCATTGCTTCTGCCGGCGGAACTATTCTTGGAACAGTTCGCGTACCTGATCTTGCCACAGATCCAATTTTGCAAGAAAGCGCAGCCAGAAATCTTCATGATAATCGCATTGACTATCTATTCGTATGCGGCGGAAATGGAAGCATCAAAGCGGCACATGCAATCAATACATTGATCAAAGCTGATAAAATAAAAACAAAGGTTCTGTGCGCGCCCGGTTCCATCGACAATGATGTATGCAATTCATTCGGCTCATCAATCGGTTTTTATAGCGCTTTGGACAAGAGTCATGAAATGCTCGAGTGGATCAAAGATACAGCGTCTTCTCATAGAAGAGTATATTTGATCAAATCAATGGGAAGAGATTCCGCCTATTTGGCATTTTATTCAGGCATTGCCGCCGGTGCAGAATATGTTATTTGTCCTGGTGAGCATGTAGATTATGAATATCTCGCAACCATGATAGAAGAACGCGACCGTGATACACGCATTATCGTTGCTGAAGGATATGATCAAGATTTACATACCATTCGCAAAACACTAGAGGACATTTTCAAAAAAAGAAATGTCATTCATGAAATCCGCACTGTTGACATGAGCTATTTTCAAAGAGGCGGTAAAGCAGCAGTCGCCGATATAATTCGTGCAAGTTGGGTTGCTTATCGAATGGTAAAAGATGCTTATGCATATGCAGATAGTGGTTTCTATACAGCCTTTTATACCGGTCATGCTCCAACGCCCATTCCGCTCGATATTGCAGCGGATGATAATCAGACAAATCATGTAGGGATACCGAATGAAATCATCGATTTTGCAATAGCACTTCGCTGATTGAATTCATTTTGCACTTATTATCGCAATCTCTGCGTCATTGTGAACCCACATTATGATGCATAAGGAATACACATGGAATCATTGAATTCACTCATACAGTTCATCAAGGTTATCGTAATAATCGTAACCGTACATGAACTCGGACATTTTCTCATAGCCAGGGCTACGGGAATGCGCGCTGAAGTTTTTGCAATTGGCATGGGCATGAGATTATTCGGTTGGAATAAAATATCCGGATTTACATTCGGGGAATTACCGGAAGACTGGGATGGAGGCGATCATACTGATTATCGACTTTGTCTATTGCCAATAGGAGGATATGTCAAAATATCCGGAATGATTGATGAAAGCTTTGATAAAGAGCAGATGCAAAGCGAACCTAAACCATATGAATTTCGATCAAAGAATGCTTGGAGTAAAGCTGCTGTTATCAGTGCCGGTGTCATATTCAACTTTATCTTTTCATTCCTTTTATATTCAGGAATCACTTTCAGCGAAGGTAAAGATATAAGCACTGTTACCACAATCGCATCTGTTCAAAAAGGCTCGGTAATGGATCAAGCCGGATTGCAATCCGGTGATAAGATAATCAGTATAAATGCACAGCCTGTGTATTCTTGGGAAGATATCACAAAAGCCTTGACTCTTGACAATTTTGGAGAAAATCGGAATATCTCTGTCAAGCGTAATGGCCAAACCCTAAATGTTTCTGCAGATGGCAAAGCATTGGTCGAATCTTTAACTCAGAAAAAAGGCATTGGCATTGCACCCGATGGAATTCGGGTGGTTGTTGCCGCTGTAGAATCAATAATGCCTGCTGAAAAAGCAGGAATGAAAGCCGGCGATACGATTGTGACAATCAATGGAAATCCAATGCTTGGCGTTGAGGACTTTGTAGAATATGTGAAAAGCAATAAAGCCAAACCAATGTTTGTCACATGGAAATCAGGTTCCAAAGATAGAAGCGATACTATTATTCCCAAGTATGATGGTTCAACAAATAGATATCGCATTGGTGTTCAAACAACACAGGAATATGTCGGACCAACAAAACACATAGATTTTTCATTGATTGAATCAGCAGGTTTGGGTCTTGATCAAACCGTTATGAATGTCACTTTGTTTTTCAAGACAATCTCCGGAATTTTTCAAGGCACAATGTCTGTGTCTGAAACAATCGGTGGTCCTGTACAAATCGCTAAAATAGCCGGAAAACAAGCAGATCGGGGCTGGACAAGTTTCCTTCTTCTTGTTGCCTCATTATCGGTTTCTATAGCCGTTATCAATATTCTGCCTCTTCCCGCTCTCGATGGAGGACATCTTGTATTCATCATCATTGAGGGTATCACAGGAAAGGAAGTACCAATTAAAATAAAGATGCTTGTTCAGCAAGTCGGCGTTGCTTTACTGCTGATTTTATTCCTACTGATAACCATCAATGATTTGCTCAAATAATAAATGAAAAGACCGCCAATTGGCGGTCTTTTTTTTTATACTGAATGTTTGATGGCTTCATGAATGATCTTTAGTCCTATATTCAATTCATCTTCAGACAACGTCAAAGGTGGTCTGAATCGCACTGACTTCTCACCACATCCCAGGATGATGAGTCCTGCATCATAACAATGTTTTCTGAATCTATCACGAGTTTCGGCATCCTTCAAATCAAATGCCGCAAATAATCCTCGACCTCTTGCATTGCTCATTATGTCCGAAAATTCTTCAGTGTAATTATTGAGTGAAGAGAGCAATACATTGCCCATATTTCTCGCATTATCAACTAGATTATCTTCTTCAATTATCTCAAGATATCTTGTTGCTCTGACCATATCTGTCAAACTTCCACCCCATGTAGAATTGATTCTGCTGGAGACTTTGAATACATGATCAGGAATATCATCTATGCGATTTGTGGCTACAACACCACAAACTTGCATTTTCTTTCCAAATGCCATGATATCGGGAGTAACTCCCAATTGTTCATGTACCCACATAGTTCCGGTGAGACCAACACCGGTTTGAACTTCATCAAAAATCAATAATGCTTCTTGTTCATCAGCAATCTCTCTCAAAGCTTGGAGGAATTCAGGTCTGAAATGATTGTCTCCACCCTCACCTTGAATTGGCTCAATTATGATTGCCGCAATATCATCCTTATTTTCATGAAATGCCTTTTTGATTTGGACAATCGACTCTTCTTCTGCTTTAAGCACAAGTTCAAGGTTATGTCCGGACATTGGAAACATCATCTTTGGATTCAATACTCTTGGCCATGGAAACTTAGGGTATAATGCCGTTTTTGTTGGATCTGTATTAGTCAGAGACATCGTATATCCTGATCTTCCATGAAATGCCTCACGGAAATGTAAAATCTGATGTCCTTTTTCTTCCTTATACCCTTTCAAGAAATTCTTTCGCACCTTCCAATCCATTGCAATCTTCAATGCATTTTCAATGGCCATTGCCCCGCCTTCGATGAAAAAACTATAGGTGAATGCAGATGGAACCGCAATTTCAAAGAAGGTTTTCACAAAACTTGCCATCGACTCTGAATATAAATCAGAGTTTGATGGTTTATTGACCGAAATTCTACCCAAATGTTCCACAAAACCCGGTTCAAGCATCTTTGGATGATTCTGACCAATAGGAGTTGAGGCAAAACATGTAAAGAAATCAAGGTATTCCCTGCCGGTTTTGGCATCTTTCAAGTATGTACCATGACTCCCAATCTCATCATAAACAATTTCAAAGCCATCTGCCAAGATGTATTTCCCCAATTCTTGTAATACCTCTTCGGCATTAACGGCATATTTAGGTTTATATGCTGACATAAAATATTTCCTCTCAATGGTGGTAAGGATTTGGTATGATTTATTGTCTTAAAATTAGACGATGGAATACACAAATACTCCATTTGAACAACTCATGTAAGGCGATGTTCAGAGGGGGACAATTGAGGAAAGAAATACAATAGCAAGTAAGGCATCACGCAATGCAAAGCATGATTCAAAGGAATTTCCTCGAATAGTGCCGCCTTCAGAAAGAAGAGCATGTGCAGAAAGTGTTTTATTTCTCATGTATGCAAGTTACAGATATGACATTCCTCCACCAAAAAACCTATTATTGCCATTATTTCTTTGTGAATAACTTTGGAAAAAGTGATTTTGGTGCGTATTTTGCATGCCATTTAGTTGTCAATTAATTAATGAAATATATTATTCCTTTTACTGTATCCGAGAGGAGCCTTTGCTATGTCTGAAGACAAAAAGCATGGTGGACACAATGACTATAAAGAAACCACTACACATTATGTGATTTTTTTAGGTCTTTTTGCAGCGATTGCAATCAGCGTCTATACCTTTGTCGTACCAAAAGCCGTTGGAAGTGCTGTTATCTTCTTGTTCAAACCCGATGGTGTGACACATACCATCAGTTTCAACGAGTATCAGTCTCATTCCAATAAAGAACATGTAAAACATGAAGCACTTGTAAGTTTTGACGGAGTCATCTCTGAAGCAGGTGCAGATGCTGCAAAATTTGTTGAAGGCCAAGGCAAACCACTAAAGGGCGTCATCAATAATGAATACATTTTCGATTTGACAGATGCAAGTCGAAGCGAACTAACTGATGGCTACACAAAATTATCCGGTGAATGGATTCTCAAAGCTCCAAAACTTGGTGAGGCAGCTATTGTTATCGAACCGGCGCTAGGATTTACGGTTTTAGCATTAGTATTTGGTTTTGCATTTGCAATCTTGATTACTTTCGTCTTACCACCACATTTGGGATATATGGCGATAAAAGTAAGAAGAGAGATCCATCATGCAAAGTCTAAAGTACGTTTGCAAACTGGTTTTTCTGACGATATTGTAGAAATTCTTGCATTGCCTGACAATCGTCTTTATGATTTGGCAGATATTGATAGAAGAAAAATAGAGATTGCTTTCAAGAAAGTATGGGATAGAACTGACAATAATGAAGGTTCTGCTATCATTCGCTTTACTTCAGTTTTTGACGACAATACTGATATTGTGATTTTCAGAAATGAAATGCTCTTCTTGCGTATGAAAGAATTCTTCTCTGACTTTGTTGTCAAAGAAATTCACGATACGATTTCAGCTCAGGAATGGGAGAAAAATCAATTCTCTATTTTCAAAGCACTTCGTTTGTACATGTCACATCACTTCACTGAAGGATATGCAAATACAGTGACAGGCTTGGCATACTTCGGTGCTGCTATCTTGATTATCATCATCGGTGTTCGCGGATTGAAGTTTATTCCTGCTACTCGTCCATCATTGATTCTCGGTGCTATCTTCTTGGAAGGTGCGATGCTTGCATTGATGGCATTCACTTTGCTCTATACTCAAGAAGAAGAACGCATGGACCGCATGCTCAAGAAAATGGAAGATGCGAATCGCAATCAATTAGATACTTTGGAAGATGTTTCAAAGGATATGCACAAAGTTGCGGTGGCATTGGTAGAAGGTAATTCAGAAATGATAAAGCAGAAAGTAAATCAAGCAGTCAGTGACTATTTGTCTGATGAGAAGAATATTCAAGGTGAACTTGCCAAAGAGATTGGTGATATCGTTCTCAAGGCAATTGGTTCCGGTGTAATCAGCCAAGCTAAGAAGAATTGATTGGCATTTACATAGAGTATAAAAATTAAGGTCTCCATTTGGAGACCTTTTTTTATACCGGTTTAAATTGTTCAAAAGCTTGTAGACAAGAATTGCAATAATGAATCGATCTGCAGAGCGTGGGTCCAAATGGCGTTTGCATTACTGTATTCTGACTATTGCAGTATGGACATGATACAGTATGTAGTATATCCAGATTTAGCACAGTATCATATATAGGCGGTGGCGCCAATCCAAAATCCTTCAATGCCTTTCTTCCCTTTTCTGTAACTCTGTTTGAGTCCCAAGGAATATCATAATTGACATCAACTGTGAATGCACAGTCAAAAGTCCTTAGAACTTCCTCAACACCTTGCTTCATTACTTCAATGGCTGGACAACCAACAAATGTCGGAGTCATGGTCACATGAATGGAATCATCCTTACTCTCTATACCTGTGATAATTCCAAGATCAACTATTGAAACTGTTGGAATTTCAGGATCAGCAACTTGTTCGAGAGCTTTGAATATATGTTCTTTGTCGATTATCATTTAAGATTTGATTCCAAATAAGTCTGAATTTGTTCAAGTTCTTTATCTGTACCGGTTCCACTTACTTTAAACTTGGCTATTCCGGCAGGATCAATATGAACCACTGTTGTAACATCATCTTTACAAGAAAAGTGCTCCCATAATACTCCTTTCCAATCCATAAGGACTGTATTTGTATAATTCTCCTGAAACTTACTACGAATAAAGCCTTTTAAAAAGAAAGGAACACTGCTAACATTAGCAACTGCAATAAATGTTGCCTTTCCTCTATACTTAGGTTCCAATACTTTTGTGAAATTCGGTGTGAACTTACTTCCGGCTCTATCTGCTATAAAAAGGAGTAAATGCTTTCCCTTAAAAGCTGATGATTGAACTTCCTTGGTGTACTGATCCTCCATAGTAAATGATGGTAACTTGTGTCCAATACCATTTGCTAGCAATTGAATTCCGATTACTAATATACTTATCAGAAATACGGAAATCATTCTAGTTACGATCATTATAGAGCTCCCTTAGATTTCATCATCTTCTCATGATCAGCAACAAATGTTGCAACACCTGAATCGGTTAATGGATGCTTCATTATCTGTTGTAGAACCTTATAAGGGACTGTAGCAATATCTGCTCCTGCCTTTGCACATTCCAATACATGAATAGGATGTCGAATAGATGCAGCTATAATCATAGACTCTAAACCATGTTGATCCCAGATTTCACATGTTTCTCTTACTACAGCAACACCATCACTTCCAATATCATCTAAGCGTCCCAAAAACACACTAACATAGGTTGCACCAGCATTATTGGCTGCAAGCGCTTGTCCTGGACTAAATATAAGAGTTACATTCGTTGGAATATCTTGTCTTGAAAGTTCTTTTACTGCAGCTAAACCATTTGGTATCATAGGTATTTTTATCGTCGCCTCAGGAAACCACTTTAGAATTTCATCTGCTTCTCTTAGCATTCCTGCAGTATCTGTAGAAACAACTTCTACGGAAACATGTCCACCAATAGTTGCATAGATATGTTTAATCAATTCCTTGACATCCAATGTAGGATCTTCTTTAGCCAACAAGGATGGATTTGTAGTTACTCCACTAATAATTCCTATGCTTGCAGTGTCTTGTATCTCTTTGAGATTAGCTGAATCAATATATAATTCCACTCTGTCCTCATCTTTATGTTTATGTTTAAAAAAAGCCCCTCAGAGAAAATCCCTGAGGGGCTTGAGTCATCTATAAGTGATGATTATCTAACAACTTGCAATGAGCGTGTTGCGACAGAATCACCTGACTTGATAACGATTTGATACATACCGGCAGCCAAACCTTCTGCTGAAACTTCAAGTGAATATGTACCTGCTGTAGATACATTTCCTTCGAAGATAGTAGAAACTGTGCGACCAATCATATCTGTAAGTTCTACGCGAACCATACCTGGAGTGTTGATAGTGTAATCAACATTTGCAATTCCGGAAACAGGATTAGGTCTAGCTTCACCGATTGCAAGTGTACTATTAGCATTATCACCGATAACTACTGCAACTTCATCGCTATAGTCAAATGTACCATCGCGATCTACCATGCGTAGACGATATACATAAGAACCTGTACGAACATTATTGTCAACCGCATTGTATTCACGGCGTGAAGTGCTATTACCTGCTGCAGGAACTGTTTCGATTCTTTCAAATGCAAGTTCGTTACCTGTATTAACAGCTCTTTCTACTTCATACCAGCCACTGTTTTGTTCTGTTGCTGTTGCCCAGTCAAGAGTAACTGATGAACCTGTGCGACGTGCATCGAATGTAACCAATTCAACTGGTGTAACACGACCATCATTGAATTGAACATGATCGAAAGTACCACGAAGTACGCGCTCAAGACCTGATCTTTGACCATTCTTAGCAAAGTGTCTCCAATCAAGGCCATAGAATACAACATTCATTGTTGGTGCAGTAGTAGTAATACCCATTGTACTATCTTTTACTGCAACAGCTGCTTCAATGCTTCTAAATTTGAAAGCTTGACGTGCAAAGCCTTTTGAGTTTCTATCAGTATAAATCTTCATCATTGATGGTTTTGGTGTAGGATCTGACCAAGTTCCATTAACAAATCCGGTAGTACTGATTCTTTCTGAAATACCACGTTGTACAAAGATACCATCTACAAATGATTGACCATTTGTTACAACAGCCGGTGTATAACCTGCTGCAAATGGAGTTGCTTGTACAGCACCTGCATTGTTACGAGATACTTCTGCACGCAATTGTTCACGAACAAAGAATTGATCATTAGTAGCATTCAAGCCAATATGATTTCCAACAACAGCCTCTGAAGAAAGAATGAAATTCTTCTTGGTTTGCTGAGTACCAGCTGCAAGATATCTGCGAATCTGATCGCGCTCAGTTCTTACAAGCGGTGTATTATCTTGTGACCAGAGAAGCATCTTATATGGTGTATAGTCAAAGGTTCTAGCTTCCCATCCAGTTCTATCGAAAATATCATAACGATAAGGACGATTGTTTGGATTATTCAAAGGATCACTAAAGAATCCAAGAGTATCGAGAGCAAGTCTCAAACTATCAGAATTTAAACGACCGATAGTTGCACTTGCATAACCAGGTGTTGTTGACGGATTAGTTATATGCGGATAACCACTATTCTCTAAAGAAACAATAAACTTAGTAGTGTTTGCTTGACGAATATAGAATCTTGATTCTGCTTGTGTAGTATCATTGAATCTATTCTCATCACTATTAAATGATGCAACATAAGCTCTGATTTGGTAACGAGGAGTAACATTAGGACGCATTGTTGCATTAACTGGTTCTCTCATCCATGTTGGTGTTGTATAACTTGCACCAAGTTCACGAAGTGTTTGAAGACTTACACGACCAAGCATAACATCACGAGTTTCACCACCGGAAATGGTAACAGATGTTGTGTTGATTGTTGATGGAATACCAAATGTAGGAGCTGCATTTCCACTATTCGCTGCATCTTCCATAGCAATTGAACCTGACAAGTTGATTGTTTGGCTTAATGTGCTATTATTTCTAACGCGAACCATAACTGGAACTGAGTTTGTATCTACTGTGATATACTCAACATCACTGAACACTCCACCTGGATATGAACAGGTACCGCTTCTATAAGCACGAGGTGCAATTACAGAGATAACCTCAACATCATTCAAGTATGGAACAGCATTAAATTCATCTGCACCGATATCATAACGATTCTTCGCAGAACCACGAATTTCACCATCAATATCATGAGTTACTTCAGTAAGATTAAATCCTGAATTATTCAAGATTGAACCAATCTTTGCTACTTGACGCAAGCTGACAACAGGCTCTTGACCCATTCTCTTCAATGTATCTGTAGTTGAGTTAAAGAAGTTACCAACGAATGATTGGTCGTCTTGACCTGTCCAATTATACCATTGATCTCTTGTTTGATATTCATTTTGGCAGCTTGAGAGTAGAATTTGACTTAATGTGTCAAGTTCAATAAATCTCATAAATGAACCTTGTTGGATCCAATTTCCGCTGATATTGCGTGAAGCAGGCCATGCTGCATTGAAATTAGATTTCAAACCACCATTATATGAAGGCAAAAGACCGGAATAAAGAAGTGCTGAATTTGGATAACCTGCTGTCATAGATGCTGGATGTAAAGGAGCTGTAACTGCTACAGCATTATTCATAACTCTTGCATCACGAGCATTCAATAGAGCGATACCGACAGCTGCACCTCTAACAAATGAAGCTAATGTACTCAATGAATCATCTTGAATCAATACTGTGTTATTCGCAACCAAATCTTCACGAGTGAAATATCTACGTGCATCTTTAGTTGAGTTAAACGCAAATCTAGGATTGATCAATGAATTCAAGTTAGTAGCATCAAGCGTTGATGTCCAACCACTGTTTCTGTCTGTAGTAAGTTGAATACCTGTTCTATGTGTAACAGAATTTCTGACAATTGCACCTGATGGGAACAATACGCCACGACGCAAATCAAAAATAACATTACCAATAACTCTTGTACGCTCAGGAACATTTGGCTGAAGTGTATTTTCCAAAATACCTGTTTGTGAGAAGTTGTTTTGGCTTTGATTAACCAAGATACCGCGTGTATGATAGTAACCACGAACATCATTGATTTCATTAAAGCTGATTTCTGTGTTGATATTGTTATAACCAAGCGCTGTGCTCAAAGTATCTGTCCATAGACCAGCTTCAATACCTGAGTTTTCATCAAAGATAAATACTGAAGTTCCAGATATAAATGTACCTGCAACATTATAAATTTTGTTGCGGCTAATCTTTGAACCATCTTCATAACCAATGAATACACCTGTACGACCAACTTTTGAAATAATGTTACCTGAAATTTCAGTACCACTATTATAATAACGGACAAGCTTATTACGCTCTTTCAATACACCGATACCGATTGACATAACACCAATACCAAAACCTGTGATTTCATTGTTTTGGATCTTGTTGTCTTTATTACCGCGATATGTGATATTGTTTTCTACAATAACTGTATCCAATCCAAGACGGTTAGAACCGAATTGATCTGCAGGAGGAACATTTCTTTGAACGATACCTGCACTGAAGAATGATGGAGGAGTTGTAGCTGTGTTTGAATCGCGTGGGAACAACATATTTGACTGATCAATTGCAACTCTTGGAATTGTTGACCAGAATTCTGTTTCAGGAGTGGAAGGATCCATCTCAATCAAACAATTCTTAACAGTTGTGTTATATGTTCTATTACCGAAGTATACTACTGCTCTACGATTTGCAGGTGTCTTAAGTCTCAAACGAAGTGACTTTTGTGCTCCACCATCAAATGTGATATATCCTGGATAATTCGCATTTGATTTAGTTGGGAATTCGCGATACACTGCATTAGTATTCCATGGCGCAGCTGATTGTCCAAATTGAATACCAACACCGTTTGGACTGTTCAATTGAACAGTTACACCGGCACGAAGAAGACCAACTGAATTAGGATCAGGTCTAAATGTAACAGGAGCATTTGGACCAACACCAATGATATTTGATGTCAAGTCGAGTGCAGGCTCATTATTATCTGTTCCTGTCACAGCATAGAAAGCATCTGTGAACAAGAAGTTTACAGGACCTGATACACCGCGTGAATACAAAGCATCTACTGCTGCTTTGATTGTTGTGAAGTTTTCTCTTCCTGCTTGAGGCACAGTACCAATTGTATAAGTACCATTCAAACGATCATTGATAGTAAATGTATAGCAACTTCTGTTATTGGGAGCATATTGATCTCCACTTGCAAAAGTTTCAATACAAATTTCAAGTTGACCTGGTGTTGAAGGAATAAATTCTTCAAAATAAGCAGGGAAAATATTGTAAGAACCACTAGGTACTTCAACATTTACTGTAGATTGAGCAATAACATTACCATTCAAACGGGCTGTCATTTGAACAGGGATCTCGTCAACATTCAAACCATTGTTTGCAATAACTGCGATTGGTCTGATTGGACGACCAGTGTAAAGAGCTCCTGCACTTGGACTGATAAGTGAACGAGCTTCAAAGTCATTCAAATACCACATGCGGAACTTATATCCACAGTCAGAATTTGGTAATCTGTCATTTGATGGTTGTTGGTCGATAGCAAACTGTGCATCTTCTGTTTCCATCAAGCGAGCTTTAACAACGATACAGAATGAGTCTGGAGTTGATGGCGCGAATGAACTTGGGAATAAAACTTCATCAACTGCAGAAGTTAAAATACCTGTTGCAGGAAGTCCACCACCAAGATCTGTACTACGCTCAACACTGTCTGCTTTGATGATTGCTTGAGTTACTGCATTACGGATTTCATAATATGCTTTATAGCGAGTAATTGCTTTCAAACCAACATTCATGAAGCGAGCACGAACTGGCACTGAACCGATGTATTGCTGTCTTCTTGCAGGAAGAGGTGATTCAATACTTGAAACAGTGATATCGCGGTTAACTGCAATATTAAATGGATATTCCAAGTTTTGTGTTGATATAACACTACCTGCATTTAACAATTCATGTCTAATAACAACTTTATATGTACCACCAACCGCACCAACAGTAGTAAATGTTCCTGTTGAACCGGATGCCATGATGCCAGCTGCTGCTTGAGCGGAATAAACAAGACGGGTAGTACCAGGAGTAACAGGTATTACTTTTGATGTTGGAGCTGCAGGATCACGCATTTCATACATAACTGTACCGGCATTTTGACCAGCAACGTTCACTGTTTGGATTTCATAAGAAAATCTCTGTGAGAAACCTGCGGCATTCAAACGATCAATTTCAACTGAAGGTTTTGGAAATGCTGCGCTTGAACCATCAAAAACTTGTCCAACTTCTAGAACAACAGAATTAGCTGTAATACCAGGGAAATTAGGTCCACCCGGCCATGCATTTGTAACAGAACCACTGAGGATTGACACATTATAATCCTCTGCTTCCATGAAGGAATAAGAAAGACATGGATCAATTGTTGTACCGGCAGTTGCATCCACCGAACGAATACGAAGTCTAGTTACACCAGGCAAAGCTGTTGTAGGAATTGCGACTGTAAGATTAGTTGTCGTGCTTGGTGGGATTGTTCCTGTTGAAGCATATACTCTTTCAGTGGCTTCAAAAGTTCCGTTTTGATTGAAGTCAATCCAAATTGCCACACCATGTGAATATGATGGGTTTGTCTGGAAAGAACAAGAATACGACTGACCTGCCATAGTCTGAGCAGGACCAAGTGTATTGAAATAGGAATATGAGTTTCCATTCAATTGATTACATCCACTGTTCAAGTTGGATATATTGGCAAATGTGAACCCGTTCAGAAAATCTCCAAATGTTGCACAACCAGTTGTAGTCAATGGAATACAATAGGTTTGGGCCTTCATTTGAGAACCGGAAGATGATAGAACTAACAGGGATACAATCGTGTATCCAAGCAGCCTAAATAGTCTTTTCATGCGGTTCATAAATACTCCCGATGAATTGTGTAATAATTAGTAAAATATTTGAAATGTATGTTTTCTAAAGTGTATTAGTGAGTAGTCTTTACAAATGGTATTATCCAAAGACTGAATACTCACGAAATTTAAAAGATATCTAAATCCTTAACGGACAAAGATTTACGCATATTACTTTCATAATATGCAATTTTACCTCGGAGAGTGGCAACCCTCCAATAAACTAAAATAGGCAAAACAGTATATTCTGACAAGAAAAAAATAACCACATCAGAATTGAAGTGTATTCAACTGTATTGATTCATGATTTGTAAAAAAATCACAATATCATACCTTAATCTGTAATAGATTCAATCAACAAGCGCCATGCCAAGTTTATCTTATCCATGTTTAAAAGGACAGAAATCACATTTTCTAAGTCTTGTAGAATCATCCCTTCTTTTACAGATTGTGAAATTTCAGGGATAATCTTACATTCCTGCAATGCTAGAATAAATGCTGCCGAATCTTTATGAGGAATTTCTTTAATACCAGCCAATTTGGCCAATTGCGCACCGGTCAAAACATTGCTATGTTTTATGAATTCAGGCAATGCATCAATTCCTATTCCATTCCATTTTGGCTTAAATACTTCAAAAATGGCATTTCCATGTGCACGACAATAATAATCATATCCCATTCTTGCTACAAGATCCAACTTTTGTGGATCTAGTTTTCCATCGCTGAATACATTATCTTCAGCATGAATCTTTACCACTTCAAGTAGCATGATATTACCATTGCCGCCTATTTCCCGCTTCAAGGCAATACTCTCAATCAATGTACACTCCATTTGAAATGGTGATTCCATAACCCGTGGAGCTTTTACTTTGTGAGAATCAATTGGGTGCAAACCTGATTTTTCAAATTCATTCACATCAGGGGAAAATTCACAGGAAGCAAGACTGATTTGTTCTGTCATGTCAAAAGTGACCGCATTTATCGTGCATTCACCTGTTTCAATGATATTGGTATATGTGTCTTTAATCTTGCCGGTTGCTGCAGAAATCGCCGGTCCGATGGCAATAATCGGTGGATTTGAAGCAAATGCATTAAAGAAACTATATGGTGCAAGATTAAGAATCCCATCTTTTGAAATTGTTGAAACAAGTGCAATTGGCCTTGGAGCCACACCACTTAACAATAATTGATGCATGTCTCTTTTGGGCACTTCACCCGGGATGAATTCAAGAAATTTCTTATTCATGGATGGATCGCCTCATTGGAGGATACATGAATGGCTCAATACTCTCGGATTTGCCGGTTTCTCGGTCGATGGTCAAGACTACGCCACTCAATTTGGCATCATTTTCAGCCATTTCATATTTATGTGCAGTTTGCAGTAGTAGTCGTTTCAGTGCCACTTCCTTACTCATTCCAAGGACGGAATCATAGGGTCCTGTCATGCCAACATCAGAAATATATGCCGTACCTCGGGGCAAAATGGTTGCATCCGCTGTTTGTATATGCGTATGCGTACCTAACACAGCGCTCGCTCGGCCATCCAAATGCCAACCCATGGAAACTTTCTCGGCAGTTGCATCTGCATGGAAATCAACAATGATAATGGGAGTTCTCTCACGCAATTTTGCAATCGCATGATCTGCTCCACGGAATGGACAGTCTATGCTTTGCATATAAGTTCTGCCTTGCAATTGCAAAACTCCAATGGCGGGCAGATTGGGCAATTCCAATATTGTCATCCCCTTCCCTGCATTTCCAGGAGGATAATTATATGGTCTTAATACCATGGGATTCGTTGCCAAAAGAGGTCTGGATTGCCAATTTTCCCAAATATGATTTCCTGTTGTGATGACATGAGCACCCAAAGCAAACAATTCATTTGCTTCCTTCTCTGTAACACCTTTGCCATTGCAGATATTCTCTCCATTAAGAATAACGATATCTGCCTGATGTTTTTCAATGAAGCTTTTAAGGAATAATCGAATGGCATTCATCCCGGGATTCCCGACAATATCGCCAATGAAGAGTACGGTTAGTGTTTTAGACATATTAGGAAAGTAAGATGTGAGACGGCGTAAATTACGGAATTGAATTTCATAACCATTCCAATTTCAATAAGTCGATATCTTTGCCAGACAAAGGAGCATAATAATTGACACATAGCATTTCAATTCTGTATTTATTGATAACTGCCATTCTGTGGAGCACTGGTGGCCTACTCATACAATCCATCGAGGCACATCCTTTTGCAATTGCTGGCGGAAGAAGCATCGTCGCAGGCTTACTACTATGGGCATTTTTGAGAAAACCACGCTTCACTTTTTCCAAAACACAATTGGCAGGAGCATTGTTCTATGCTCTGACTGTGATATTATTTGTCCTTGCAAATAAGCTTACAAGCGCCGCAAATGCAATATTGCTGCAATATACAGGACCAGTTTATGTTGCAATTTTCTCATGGATGTTCCTAAAAGAGAAAGTCACGAAGATTGATTGGATCGCAATCATTGCCGTTATTATTGGCATGTGCTTATTCTTCATTGATGAATTGTCTCCTGATGGAATAGTAGGGAATTTCATTGCAATTCTTTCAGGCATGGCCTTTGCAGGACTCGCAATATCACTTCGCATGCAAAAAGATGAATCACCTCTTGAATCCATTCTCCTTGGAAATATTCTCACAGGCATATTCGGATTTGCTTGGCTTTATCAGTCAATGCCTCTACAACAGGATTCAATCATTGGACTTCTCCTTCTTGGCATTGTGCAATTAGGGATACCTTATATTCTCTATGCAAAAGCAATTCAACATGTGACTGCACTTGAATCCATACTCATTCCGGTACTGGAACCACTTCTCAATCCCCTTTGGGTATTTCTTGCTTCAGGCATCATTCCGGGCACAGGAGCATTTATCGGTGGAGCAATTGTTGTGATGGCAATTTTAGGCAGAAGCCTATTGAATACAATGAGTAAAAAATGACGAAAGAAGAAAAAAGACTCATTGTCCAAGTGCATGAACAAACTTGCAGAGACGGCAAGGAGTATTATCGTGATCCCCTGACAGGAAACCTTGTTTTTACGAAAACAAAACACCTTCGCAGAGGATATTGCTGTAAGAATCGATGCCGACATTGTCCTTATGGGTATAATCCCGAAGCTTTATGATGTCTTGGATAAGAACTATCAACTCGATACCGTAAATTTGCCTTAGACCATTACATTCAAACATTGAATTTCCATGCGCCTTTTTTTACTGCTTTTCACATTTGCTCAATTATTGTGTCTCAATTTGAATGCTCAATCAATCATTCGAGGCACGATAACGGATAAGTCAACGAAAAAACCTATTTCATCTGCAACTATTCGCGTGATGGGTACATATTATGGTGCCATCTCCGATGCAAATGGAGCATATTCCATTAAGAAAATTCCTGCCGGAAAAAACTACACATTGGAAATCACGAGGATTGGTTTTCGAACAATCAAAAAAACAGGAATTGCAATTGGGAAAAAAGATACGCTCACATTGAATTTCACAATGGAAGAATCAAATGTCGCACTCGACAAAGATGTAATCGTCATTGGTGAAAGACCACTCGTTGATGTTGAAGAAACGCAAAGTTTGCGTGCTGTGAATCGCGAAAATATTCAGCAGATGGTTGCAGAAAATGTTACTGATATCTTAACTCAGCAAACAGGTCTCATTTCTCAAAACAATGAAATTTTCATTCGCGGTGGCCGTGGCTATGAAGCCGCATATCTTCTTGATGGAGTTTCAATTCAAGATCCACTTGCCGGAACCGGATTTGGTTTGCAGTTATCTGCAAATTCACTGCAAGAAGTGGAAGTGATCACCGGTGGATTCAACCCTGAATATGGTCAGGCAACAAGTGGAATCATCAATATCAAAACGCGTGAAGGCGCATCCAAATATGAAGGTTCGGCAGCTCTACGCAGAGCATGGAGAATGTTCGAAAGAAGCGCAAGAGATCGCGATACGAATTCAACATTTCTGACTGATATTTTGGAATTGACTTTTTCCGGACCTGAACCAATTTCATCACAATTGCTTCCAGCACTTGGAATAACATTGCCCGGTAAAATCAGTTTCTTCACAAATTTTTATGGCAATGTTTCCGATGATCTCGTTCCGGAATTTGCCAGAGCACCTGTCAAGACATCACTCTTTTCGAATGACTTTGCATTGAGACAAGACAATGCAATCAATATGATGGGTAAATTGACTTGGACATTTTCTCCTTCACTTCGATTCACCTATACGCATACCAGAAACTTCGCATTGAATCGCAATACAAGAACCGTGCAAACAAATCTTGAATATGTACTTCCGGATCCCGGTTATCAATTTCCTTTTCAAAGCAATTTTGATGGAGCGCTATCTTATGCAACAATGCAAAAACTGCATTCATTCACTATGTATCATTCACTCGGACCATCAACGCTGTATGAAATTCGCGTATCGAATTTCTTCACGCACTTGAAGGTTGATGCAAATGGAAGATCTTTCTCTGATTATAGAGAGCCACAAGACATTCCACAGATTCCGGCTGACTATTATGATACCGGTGATAGCACAAGACTTGGCATTATTCCCGGTGATGGTTTTTTTGATGCAGGAAATGGTTTTATCTGGCGCGAACATTATATGGATGAATGGACAGTACGCGGGGATCTTACGACATTACTTTCCGAAAAAAACAAAATCAAAACAGGTGTCGAATTCCGCTTTCAAGAATTGCAACAAGCCGAAATATTTTCTCCATGGCTTGGTCCACTCGGCTTGAATAATGATATCTTCAAAACCAATGCAACAGTCGGCGCACTGTATGCGCAAAATAATATCTCATTCAAGGGATTAATTCTCAACTATGGAATGCGATTGGATCTCTGGGCACCGGGAGCTTTGGTCGATGAAGCAATTGAGAATGAAAATATTCCGACGATTACAGACAATCAAAGAAACTCCTATCGCGAGGGAACTTTTGGCATGTTCGGAAGAAGATGGAAAGCCCGTCTCAGTCCACGACTCGGTGTTTCTCATCCCATCACTGAGAATCAAATGTTGTTTTTCAGTTATGGTCATTTCAACAAACTTCCGCGTCCGCAATTTGTTTATGCAAAATTGTCACCCCAAGCGGCAGGCTCCTCATTTCAGCGCTATGGAAATCCCGATCTAAGTTTTGAAACAACTATCAGCTATGAATTGGGTATTCGCAATCAATTGACAGAAGATGATGTGCTCACGATCACGGCTTATTATAAAGACATTTTTGATTATGTGACATCACGCAGAATACAGAATTTGAATCCTCGATTATTAGGTGGTTCATTTACCACATATATCAATGGTGATTATGCTCGTTCACGCGGCCTTGAAATCGAATACAAAAAACGAATTAGTGATTGGTTCACAGGAGTGTTCTCAGGAACATATTCAGTAGTAACCGGAAAGTCCTCTTCTGCAGAACAAGCGGCTCTTGTTGACAGAGGTTTAACATCAGAAAGAATCACTGAAGATTATATGCCTTGGGACAGACCATTGCAAATGAATGCCACTGCAAATTTCAGTGCAAGAAAAGGCAAACCATTCCTGGGAATTGACGGACTTGATGAACTCAATGCATTTATTAGATTTTTCTATCAATCAGGAATGCGTTATACTCCACAAGTACCGGTGATTGATCCATCAACAGGTAAACAACAAGTGCTCGATAATGGAAGACCGGTTTATCGCATTGATGAACAAAGACCATTCGGCGCAATTGGCGATCCATGGTGGTGGATTGAATTGAATATTCAAAAAACACTTCGCATAGGTGGCGCACCGATTACTTTGACACTCGAAGTCATCAATCTATTTGATACCAAAAATTCAACAATCTTGAATCCGGTTACAGGTAGATCATATGAATATGGCGATGCAACTCCAATCGGAATGAATGATCCACTGTATCCCGATTTGCAAGCACCACTTTCTCCATATCAGTTCAATCCTGCGCGTTATCTTACACGCAGAACTGTGCGACTCGGTTTTTCTGCAGGATTTTGATTCATGAATAATCATGCATCCATAGAATCTGCCTATCTGCATTGCAAGCATGTGACATATCATCATGCAAAGACATTTTATTTTGCATCCATTTTTTTGGCAAAAGAAAAAAGAAAAGCATGCTATGCCGTTTATGCTTTTTGTAGATATGTTGATGATTTGGTTGACAATGCACCCAAAGAATCTCTCATGCAAGATACCGTTCAGCTTGTTGAACAATGGAGATCTGCAATAAAGGATGTATATGAAGGAAGATTGCAAGACTCTTTGGATGAAGGGACACAGCTTGTCATGATGGCATGGGCTGATACACTCAATAGTTATAAAATTCCCGGCAATCTACCTGAAGAACTGATCGAAGGTGTTTTGATGGACACCTATCTCGATCGATTCGATACATTTGATGATCTCTACACTTATTGTTATAAAGTTGCTTCTGTTGTCGGCTTGATGACATCTGAAATCTTTCACTATTCAGATCCGGATGCGCTCAAGCATGCAATAGATCTGGGTATAGCAATGCAACTCACGAATATTTGT
>Ga0209358_10000818_pt1 | contig 26348 bp, 31 predicted proteins | sample LauGreFa1BDMLBSN_2_FD_187574 | JGI IMG/M metagenome (GOLD analysis project Ga0209358, IMG submission 187574) | Freshwater lake microbial communities from Lake Michigan, USA - Fa13.BD.MLB.SN (SPAdes) (version 2) | ecosystem: Environmental > Aquatic > Freshwater > Lake | place: Lake Michigan, USA...
TTACTGTTTGCATTTGTGCCAGTACCAACTTCACTACCTGAAGATGTAACTGTGTTTATAGTTTCGCTAATAGTAGTTGACTTAATATAAATACTTCTTTCCATTGCGTAATAAGAAGCCGTTGTACCTTGTTGACCAACAAGCGTAGCACCTGTTAAGCTATTAGTTGTATTAATGTAGAATAAATTGTTAGCCGTTCCCGTTGCTGTATTTCTAATGGCTCTATTTAATATCTTAACCACGTCACCAGTTGCATAAGTATTGGCGGGTATAAGTATAGACTTCATTAAAGTGATAGCAGTCGTTCCTGTTAAGGCTGTGCTATCAGTAATGTCTTTTGATACTATTTGTAAATAGTTACTTTGCTTATTTTTCCATAAACTTGTTGCACTATCGTATGTTAATACATCGTTGTTAGCCACTCCATTTATTAAAACATTATGAAGCTCATCTAACTCATAACCATTATCAACCTTAACAAAAATAGTTCCTTGAGTTATATGAGCATAAACTACATAACCAATAATAACCATATGATTTGGTGCAGTTGGTTTTACTTTTGTTATATTACCAGCAGTAGTTGGACTTAAATATAAAATATCTCCATCCGCCCAAGTTTCGCTTTGCAGTGAACCAGTTGTATTAATACCTCTTACTAATCCGCTTGTCGTTATAAAACCTTCTTGATTATTCGCTATTGTTTCCGTTACTAAGCCAATAGTTTCAGCACTTAATAAATCATTTGTTGCTAAAGCTAAATCTACTTTTAATCTTTGCCCTTGCGCCCCTGTAACTCTTACTGCTTGATAATTACTTTCTAATAAAGTAATGTTTGTTGCTGTTTTATTTACTACTCTTGCAACTTGCTCTTGTCCTATTTGTAAAGTAACATTACCGCCTTTTAATTTTAAATCTAAAGTTCCATCAGAATCATTCCAAACTACACTACCAGCAGTTGTAGGTATATTAGTTGGTGTATTATCAAATTCTAAATTACCTAATTGAATACCAAACTCACCTAAATTAACATCACTTGTTGCACCTGTATAAGGCACAAAACTACCAGCACCTAAAAAAGATAAAGCACTAAGTTGAGTAGTTCCGTCACCAATTTTATAAGTTCCTGTTTGTTGCAGATAAACCATTTGCCCCACCTTTAATACAAGCGTTGCATTGGCTGTAAACCATGCACTATCTTTATAACCTAATCTTATATCTACGTTTGCCATTAAACTATTGGATCTATTATTGTTGCTGTATTGCTATTTATTGTATCAATTATTTGCTGTAACACCTCAACGGTATAAGTGCCGCTAGTTGTAAAAGTTTGTAATGTATTTCCGTTTTGGTCTTGTATCAAAACTTGGAACGTACCTACATTTTGATTTATATTACCACCTACATAAATATAATTATTATCTAAAATGTTTCCGCTATCAATAGGTAAATTGCACCCATCGTTACCCATTGCAGAACTGATTGTTAAATCAAAAAAGTGTCCACTAACATCGTCATCGTTACGCTCAGTAAAATCCGTTAACGAAATATTCATATCAGATTTAAACGGTCCTAATAACTTGCTATTGCTAACTTGTCTTAAGTAGTTTGGTACATCGTAACAAATACGCTCAGTATCACTCAACACCTGGTTAATATTGCTTATATCCTTATTTACTAAATCACTAATTACAATCATGTATTTACGACTAACTACATTGTCAGTAACGCTACTACCCTGTAAAATAACATTCATAAATGGATAAACAATTTCTACGTTTGTGTCCGCTTCCGATTCATCCCCAAAGTAAAATGAGTTTATGCCTTTGTGCTTTAACGCAAAGTTTTTAAATAATTCTATATCTTGGTTTAATGTTATCATTTACTCTTCGTGTCTTCTCCAATAATTAAAACGATTAAACTCTTCATTTCCAAAATCTAAATCACCACGCATGGCCACACCGTTTGTGTAATTTCTTACCGTTGGATTCATGCCTGTATTACTTGTTTCTAAATATTTAGGAAACGTTGCAGTATTTTCAATTAAATAATCAGTCACTAATTGTGCGTATCTTTCAGCATGAATGCGCCATTTATCCATTAAGAATTTAACGTCACCCATATCCGCTGAACTTGAATTGTCGCTGCTCTTTACTTGTATGCCTTTATTTTGGTAAGCAAATTTAAAGTCAGGTGATGCTTCCATTTTAACGTACCAACATAAAGCCTTTGCAATATAATCGTTAATTAGTGCTTTCTCATTTGGATATAAAGCCATTGTTGGACTTGCAATTATTTTAGTTTTTAAATCATTATATAATTGCGTGCCTAATATTTTTTGTATATAAATATCTTGCACCATAATAATAGTGCTTTCTAATTTTTTCCAATCCACGTTGCCATCGACACCCGCTAATTTTTTAAAGTAGTCTTCTTGTATAAATAAAACGTCAGCCATTGTTTATTTTTTCTTTTCTTTATTTCGTACCCTAGTTTCGGCATACCATGAATGGTTGCAAGTGCTATCTATAAAGCTACCTTTGTTAGTAAATCCACCACGATAGTCCCAAGCATTGTCTCCAAAGTCATTAGACATACTATCAATAGCTTCAAATTCCCAACTCATTCCTTTGTTTGTTAAACCTATTGTATCTTTGCAAAAATCATGTGAAGTGCTTAATAAATTTTTACTTATTTTATTTGGGTTACTTGCATAACTTACACCCTCGTTTAAATCGTAAGTATAAACAGTATAAATTTCTCTACTTACAATCGGTTCGGTTGGTTTATCCAATGCCTTTTGAGTAGGTTTAAAGCCATCAATAGTGTCATCTAAGAAACCATTTTTAGTTAAACGTGCAATTGATTCTTCTACTTTATAAAAATCACTTTGAGTAGTTTTTGCAATTTCATCAATAGACATACTAGAATTGCCTTTTAAGGCAGTTAAAACAGCGTTGTCTAGTTCTTGTATGCTAATCACTAAAGCATCGGCAAACTTCATTATTTGACGTTCATATTTTAATGCTTCGTTTGAACTTTTTACTCGTTCTCTTTTAATTACTGTATAAGTTGTAGGATCTTCAATGATTGCACATTTTTCTAAGTGCGCTAAAAATTTATCTTTCTCTTTTGACATTTTAACCTCAATACCTAAAATCTTTTTAGCTTGCGTTTCATCAATGCCATAAGCAGTTAATCTAGTAACCGCTAAATGTTCATTAATTTTACCTTTGCTGTAATCTCTAACAATACGATACATATCGGCATTATCCGCAGCACTTAAACCTTTTAAGCTATCATTTGTTTGAGTAGCTACAATAGGCAAAGGCTCACCGTTAACATCGGTAGGGATAGCAACCAATGGCTCATACCCTTTTAACTTTCTACGCTCATCCTGTGTTAAATCCGCATCGTTGCTTAAATCTGCTCCAATTAAACTGATAGGCTCAAACATCATTTCTAAATATTCACCAGTCTTTAAAAAAGATAAATAAGATAGGAACTCTAATAAGTCAGCTTGACGTGGCTCGATATAACCTTTAACAAAAAGTTCTTGCAAAATTAATAAATCGGGGCTACCACTTAAAAAAGATTCATCAAATTTTATATTAAATAATTCGGGTGCCATTTCGTGTCCCGCAAATATTTTTTTCATTGCACGCTTTGAAGTAAACAAAAATTTCTCAGATAAATCATTTACAGATACATCAACTACTTCGGGTGCTTTGTCATCTCTATCAGAGTGTGTAATCATTAAACTTTCGCCATTCTCGCCAGTGTAAGTTCCTTTGAATGAACGCTCAATTGAATGTATCATGTCATCGGTAGGTTGTCCGTTAAAAAAGTTTATAATCTTACCAACTGAAAATCCCGAAGACACATAATTTTTATTAAACGTACTAATGTCCACATCGGTATTAATATCATTTACGATACTTTGATATTGTGCAATAGGATAAACGCTTTCTAACTTTGATGCACTTGCTGTGTAATACTTAAAGTCAATAAAGAATGTGCCGGCTGTTCCGTTATTCTCAAATTTATTGATACACTTAATATCTTTACTTTGTGTATTTCTATTCCAATTTTTACTAAAATATAATTTAGTTTCACACTCAGATATTCTACAATTAGCAGAATTTAAAAAGTACATTTCAATCGGTTGACCTTGTAAGTTTGTAATTACTTCTACATAAACACCGTTAAATAATTCAGTATTTAAACTTACTTTTTTACCAGCTTGATTTAAAGTTTCTTTACGGTTAAAATTATCAATAAACGTGTCAACTTTAATTTGATCTATCTCATTAACCGCCTTTAATCCTTTACCCCAAATGTAACGTGCTTTACGGTTAACAATAGCCCTATGCTCAGGATGCTCATTAAATAAACGCACCAATTCTTGTGGGTACATATTATCTTTACCGTATTTAATGTACCCTTTTGTGTCCTCGCTAAACGTTAATTTAGGTAACGCTTTAAACGTTAACATGTGCTTGTTGTCAATGTATTGAAATTTAGCCGCCATATACTACTGTATTGTTTTCGTTGCCAGTATAAACTGGGTAATCACTTAATTGTGATACAACGTTTAATTTTCCTTTATCAATTAAATTTAATGCTAACAACGGATTCAAATTTGTTGTACTTGCTTGCTCGTAAACATTGTATTTGTAAAAACCACTTAATGTTAAACTAAAAGTACCATTCAATAAATTCTCAGTTACGTTTTCTATAAAATCAAATTCATTATACCTTAATTTATTTGTACTTATATCCGCTGCAATAAAGCATTTAACTTCATTACTCATGTCATTAATAACCTCAAATAAATACTTTGCATTGGTTAACGTTGTCTTTTCAGATAGCGTTAAAATAACTTTATTTGTTGTATTTTTATTTATTAATATCACTAATATAATATAGTATTTTTTTAAACTTTTACAAAATAAAAAAAGCAACCTTACAGGGCTGCCTTTTAATATTTGTGTAATTAATTTACTAAGTTAATAAACCCGCTAAGATAGTGTTGTCAACTTTAACAGCTGAAACGCTTGAACGTCCTTTGATTGTTAATGTGCTACCAATAAAGTCACCCATTGCAGTACCTGATTCAAATTTAGAATCAATAGCATTTGAGCCATAAGTTCTACCTAACATCCAAGCATCACCGTTTTGCATTACTGCAATAAGCACTACTTTATTGTTTAAAATCAATTCTAATTCTTGTTGATCTAATGTATTTAAACCATGCATTTTGATTGAACATTCCCAGTCGTAAGCCTTAGAACCTGAAGCAGTTGTTCCTGCACCAGTATAAGACCACATACCTTGTTCAATTTCTTGCGCGATAGTTTTCCATGTAACTGTTTTAGTAATAGCAGTTACAACGTTTGCAGTTAATGTAGACGTTAAGACGTTAGCAAATGGTGTAATATACCATGAAGCTACGCCAGCTGTTGTTAAACAGTCTTTTAGTGTATAATTTTGAGTTAATGGACAAGGCATTTTTTTATAATTTTATAATGTTAAAAATGAAAGGGGTTAAATTAATAACCCCTTAATTTATTTATCCTACGTATAACGTGTTGAAACGTTGGTTAGTTACGTGTGCAAAGATAGTGAACACTACATCGTAAAAATAATCTTTACGTGGTTGAGGAAACTTATCAATAACAACCATGTTTAAATCTTCCATTAAGTCAGTACACCATTTGATGTTACTTGGTAATGAAACAAACATAACGTTTTCAGCGATTGGCACAAATTTAATTTCTACACCTAAGTAGTAATATTTATCTGCAACCATGTCAACACTAAATACATCTCTGTATGTCAAGTTAACGTTTGCAATATTGATTAATTGCTTGTGAGAACGTGGAGCATAAATGAATGCTTTTTCGTCAGATGCAGATAAAGTTTCAGCAACGATACCAGCGTATAATAATTGGTATTGTGCAACGATTGTACTAGCAGTGATTGCAGCAGTACCTACAACTTTAATACGACCACCAACAGCAGCGTTATTATAGATAGCACGTGTAATAACCGAATCAAATAAAGTAGTTGGCATTGCAGCTACTAAAGTTTTTTCAGCAGCACCAACAGATGTATTTGCAGTACCAGCAGTTAAAGCAGCAACAGCCGTTTTAGTTGTAGCAGTTGCACCGTTCCAAAATTTACTTTCAGCGTCAGCAGAGATTGACTTTGCTACACCGTTTAAAACCATTTTAGCGAACTCATCAGATACATCATTCCAAGCACCCGGCTTCATATCACGATTAAAACGTGAAGTTCTTAAATCGTTTGGAGTGAATGCGTCTAAGTATTCAACCTTTACTGGAGTGATTAATACATCGTTAATTCCAATAGTTCCTGAAGCTGATGGATTAACTGCCCAGTTTTGCATTACGACACTGTTCACATTTTCCGAAAATATGGTGCCTGCTTTAATTCCTGTTTCAAAAGCTACTAAGCCTTCAGATATTGTTTTGTTTTCAAAGATAATTTCAGAGATTACTGGATCTGCAGCTACTCCGTTTATCGTTACTAATTGTGAATAAGATATTGCCATTGTTTTTTGTTTTTTATTTTTTAGTTTATATTATTTTTATCCTACGAATTTATTTTGTTTTCTTAATTTGAATAACTCCAAAGGAGTTAAATCGTTGTAATTTTTAGTTACTGTTTTGTTGTTAGCTTCTAAGTTTAAAGCAACTGAGTTTTTATCGATTGATTCAATAGCACTCAAAGCAACTTGTAAACCTTTTTTAGTTTCACTTAATTGCGTTTCTAAATTAGTTTGCTTTGCAGCGTAACCTTTTTCTAATGCTTCTAAGCGGCTTAATATTGCTTTCATTTCGTCTTCTAATGGCTCAGGTTGTACGTCAGCTTCTTTTGCTAAAATTTCAGTAATAACACCAGCTGCACAAATAACCTTAGTACCGTCAGCAAGTTCAAATTCACCTTCTGCTGGAACAGCAACACCGTCAGCGCCAACAAATGAAGCCATTGCGCCTACTTCCATTTTGTCAACTGATAACATAGTGCCATCAATTAAAGCAACGTCTTCTAGTTTTACTACTTGAGTTGCTGGTAATTCAATACCTAATTTTAATAATGCTGATTTTAAAGCATCTTTAGTTTCTTTTGATAACATATTTAATTTAATTTAATTTAGTTTCGTTAATATAATATAGTAAAATATTTACTTTTTACAAAATATTTTTTATGATAGCTTCAATCTCGTTTTGATCTAATTCAATTTCTTGTTCTAAGTCAAAGAAACCCTCTAAACTAACACCTTTAACTTCACCGCTTTTAATGCGTTTCCAAATGTCATCGTTGTTAATTTTCATTGAACAAAAGATAGTGCCATCGGGTAAATCAAAACCATCGGGCTGTTTAATGCCTCTACTAGCATCACTAATAAATACTTCAAATACAAACACACCTTTTGATAGGTCGCTTGTATCATGCGTTAATTTTACTTTGCGTTGGTTTCCGTCAAGCATATACTTTTGTAATATTTGCATATTGGTTTCCTTTTTATACACTACATAAAATTCTTTGTCATCGACTTTACGATAGATAGGTAAGTCCGCAACAATAACTGGAGCTGTTATTATTCTTTGCTCTTCTTGTAAAGCAAATTTAAACTCATAGGGTTTCTGCTCGCTAAAAGCTAAAAACTCAGTAAGCATAGCAGGGCTATCCACTAATGCAATATTCTGTATCCCTTGTTCTTTTAATTCTAAGCCCGATAAATCTTCGTTAATCGTAGCGTAGTAAATTGGTAGTTTATTTTCCATAATTTTAAAATGTTGACTGTTTTTCTAATGTTTCTACTCTATTTGTTTTACTCGATACTTCGTCAACTCCTACGGTTGCTTTTACTTGTATCGTTGGTTGCATCTGTTTTTCGTTGTCACCGCCTATTCTTTTACCCGTTTCATCAAACGATGTACTTTGATTTGTATTGTTTTGTTGCGTGCTTATACTTGGTGGGCTTGGAATAGGTGGCGCACTTGGTAATGTAGCACCACCGCCGCCGCCACCACCGCCACCGCCAGCGTCAAATTTAGTACTTGCAATTTTAGCTATATTTGCAGCCGCTGCAATACCAACACCAACCGCAGTAGCTACTTTTAATACAGTGCCAAATGGTTCAGGAACAACTGACTGAGCAGATAAAGCATTTATAACACCCTGTATTCCACTAATAACAGCCGATTGAATAGCTAGTGCTTTATTAATTTTAAATTGTTGTTCCGCTGATTTTCGCTCAGCGGCTGAACCCTTTTGTAGGTTTCTATTTTTAACCGCAAAGAAAGCATCTGAAAGTGCTTGATGAGATTGTGTACTCATTTGAGCAAAGTTTAAAATCTCATTTTGCTTAGCTAGTTCTAACGCTTTTTGTTTTTCAGCAGCGGCTTTATTAATAGCTTCAACATCGTTTTGATATTGTTGCTCTATTAATTTTTTACCCTCACTTGTTAACATAGCATCTTGTAATGCTATATCTCTTTTAACTTGTAATTGTGCTATTAAAGCATTTGTATCATTTTCATTTTGCGCAACTTTTAAAGCAGCATGCGTTAACGCTTCTTGGTTTTCAATCGCTTGGTTTTCTAAATCGGCTTGTCTATTATAAGCAATTAAATCATCGTGTGCTTTTTTACTAGCAGCAATCATATCGGCTTCAGCTTTTTGCTCAGCTACTATTTTAGCAAACCAATCGTCAGCTTCTTGTTCGTTAATCCTTTTTAAATCTTCGGCATGTTTTAATCTTGCTGCTTTAGCTTCTTCATTTGCTTTTGCTTGTTTTTCACTTGCAGCTTTTGCAGCATCGTCATCAATTTTATTTATCCCTAATTGATAGCCAGCCCTTTTTTCTTTTAAATCTTTTAATAATTGTATCTGAGCATCTAGTTCTTTTTTTCTTTTCTCTTCATTTTCTTTTTCATCCCCTAAAACAAGGTCGGTTATTGAACCTTTAAATTTTTCAGAAAGTTCAAAATTTTTACCTAATGCTTTGCCAGCCATATCAATAGCACCCAAAACTAAAGATAATGGCGCAGTTGTCATACTGATTAAACCCTGTAAAATTTCTTTATTTCTTTTTTCTGCCGCTTGTTGCGCTTGTTGAGTTTGTATGGTAGTTAGTAGTTGCGCCTCTTGTGCTTCGTAAACAGCATCTAATTGTTTTATCTTAAGTGCTAATATTTCTTTTTCGCTTAAGCCCTGTAACTTTAAAGTATTATTAGAGGATTCTAATGATTTTAGTTTATCTTGTTCAATGGATAAATTTTCAGCCGTAGCAGCATTAAGTCTTTTTTGCTCTTCGGTAACACCACTAACAGCACCTTTAATCTCATCCCAATAAGCAATAATAGTTCCAAGTAATACAACTAATGCACCAATACCAGTTGCAATTAAAGCACCCTTAACACCTTGTAAAGCTGTCTTTGCAGAAGTAGCAAATGCACCCATTCCCGATTTCATTGCAGCAATTCCAACTTTTACTTTTTCAAAATCGAGGTTCATTATTCCCTCTTTCATTTGAGCAAAGCCCTGAGTTAATTGTTCAACACCGCTACCTTTTAAAGACTTGGTGCTATCGTTTAAATCGTCAACTCTATCTTTTAAAGAAGCTACATTTTTACTTGCATCTAAATATTCTTTTGAGCCTTCACCAAATGCGGCCGCCATTTTAACTTGCTCATCCTTTGCGGCCTTAATAGCGTTCTTTAAATCCTTTACTGATTCAATAGATTGCTCTACACCTTTGACTTCTAAATCAAAGGCTATTTCATTTTTATCTGCCATTTATTATGTTTATTAAATCTTCGTTACCAGTTGCTGCTATTTCAATACACATGTGAATACAAGCCATGCCGTCAAGTATTATTTGACTAGGTTGGTTATTCATTTGAGATTCTAAGTATTCTATTTTATCTATCATTATTTTATTTCCGTAATTACAAAATTCATATCAGTAACCGTAATGTTATTTGATCCAGTTGTATTTGCTGCGTGTATCTCTAAGTAATCACCTTGTTTATGAGTAACCACACAATTAAAGGAAACGTTTTCAGCACGTCCAGCATTATTAGCAGTTGATTTTGTTCTGCTAGGTGTTCTAATTGTAGCTAAAACACTATCATAAAAACCAAATTCACAAACATTAGCATTTGTACTATTAAATGATAAGTTGCATTGTATTAAAAACTTTCTAGGTATAATTGCATCGTTTGTTAATCTATTATTTGAATGTAAATATTTTTGATTATCTGCACTAGCTGTTGTTGTTCCTAATACTTTATAGAATACATTAGCACTTGCAACCGTTGTAACGGTAGCATTATTTTGCATATAAAGTTGACCGTTTACATTAGTATTTGTAATACCTACACACGCTGTAAATAAAGCCTTGTTGCTTGTATCGGTAACTCCAGTTAAATAAGTACCGCCACCGCTAAAATTAACAGTATCTAAAATATACCTTTCATCTGTAATGGTTGCACTTGCTGAAAAGTTAATACTTGTTTCACCCGATAATGTTATAAATGATGAGTAAATTATTCTTAGTCTTCTTGTTATATTAGCTGTTGAAGGTATTATTATTGAAGTCCCACTTGTTCTATTATCGAACAAACAATTACTAAATGCAATAGTACCAAATGTTCCATCGAATGTTAAACCCTGAGAGTTAATAAATGCGCTGTCAATCATTATAAAATTATTGTAATTCTTAATAGTTCCAACCGTTGCACAATCGGTAAAATTAACACCAAACAAATCTAAGGCTTGAGTTGCATTTGCAGTAGCATCTAAGTTTAAAGCAGTACCATGTTCAATAGTTATATTACGAATAGGTAAAGACCATGCGCTACTAATTAAAGCAGTTGCTGCACTTAACCCTGTACTTTTTAAACGGCAATTTTCAGACGAACCACCTATGATAGTAGTGTTTGATGAACCTACTAATCTACTTCCAACTAAATCAATAGTACTACAAATAAAGTAAGTAACATTTGATTCAAGTGTTATTACGCTAGTAATAGCAGCAGGGAAGTCATCAATAGAATTGATAAACTTAATATCTTTATTTGGTTGTTTTAAGTATGACATATTTTTATATTATATTCCAATTAGTACCATCCCATTGTAAAGTAACAGAATCGTATTGTGTGTATATTGTATAAGTAGCAGCACCGTCTATTAAAGCACCGTTACCGTCTATTATAACATTGCCAGCACCGCTATCAACTTTCTTAATAGTTATTTGTTTGCCATATTCTAAAGTAGTATCTACTGTATTTATATTTAAAATTATGCTACTTTCTAAAAACCCAATTTGTGAGTAAGCTAGTGTAACTGTTTTGTTAGTTGCGCCAGTTGTCATAAATACAACATCGTCGTAAGCCATAACATTATAGTTAGCAGATTTATTTTGTATTAATGCTTTTTCGTTATAGATAGTATTTGTCACCGTTCCATTTATGTAACTAAATCCAATAGTGTTTTCAGGAACGCTAACATTGCTACCAATTACCGTTACATTCTCACAACTTGCCGGTATCATAATATTGTCACCGACTGCTAAACAATTAGTCCCTCTATTTTGTATGTTAGTACCAACGTTTAAAGAACTATTTAAACGGTAATTTTGTGTATCAGTGCCAGCGTTAATTGAAGTACTATCACTTAATCTAAATTGTTGAGGTGTAAATACTTCGGTTTCTAATAACTTTACTAACTCAACATTTGTGCTTGTTAATTCTAATGGATTATAATTTTCTATTTTATTAACAATATAATAAGCACCGTCAATAAATAGTCTATTCCTAAAATTAAAATTATAAATATCTTTTGGGCTTAACCATAAGTATTTAGTTACAAATTTAGCGTCCCTATTAATTAGATTATTTAAGTATTTAGCGTGATATCTATTATATAAATTATTAGTTGTAAAGTAAGCGTTTATGTAATTATAATAAACCTCTTTTGGTGGCCCGAACATTAAAGATACAGTTGGATTAAATGGATCGTCTTCCATGCCAGCATATAAATAATCATTCGTTACTAAATCAGTTTGCCCTTGCTGTTTGTATGTATAAGAGTTAGGGCTTGTTTTAACAGCACAATAAAGTATTCTAATGTTAGCGGCTATTGTTTTTTTATTTGTCCCGTCTAATTGATATATGCGAGGGTGAGCAATACCCATTCCATAGTTTGCAACGTTTGGAGTTCCCGAGAATATTAACTCATTCTTTTTATCACTTTTAATAAAATCATTTTCAACATCAATTTGTTCTGTGCCATAAGTTTCGTTCCAAGTCTTTTGGTATAAATTATTATAATAATCGGCATCGGTTTTGTAAGTAAAGATATACCGTTTGCCCTCTAATAAGTTTGGGTTAATGGATTGGTCTTTTGCCAAGTCTGTTTTATTCTCATAGTCAACTATATCAGCATTGTAAAATTCATCAAAGTTTTCAATAATTAAATTATTCTCGTTGTCTTTATCTACGTCAACGTATAAATTAAAAGCCTGAACTATTGATTTAAAAAAGTCCTTTTGTTTTATTTTAGTTGGTAGTGCTGCATTTGCTGACAATGGATTACCCTCAACAACTTCTTTTTTAGTTACTAAGCCGTAAAACGAACATCCGTTAATTCCGCTTAATGCTTCAATCGTAAAAGTAGGATTTCCTATTGGTGTTATTATTGTACCAGCTGAATTATAATATTTAGGACCATTACCGCTAATTAAATTAGTAGCAGCTGCTCTTACATAAATAACATCACCAGCACTAAAAAACATTTCACCTGTTGCTACTTCATTTATTGGAGTTGTAACAAATGTATTAACTGGTATAATTGGCATCTGTATAAGGCTTTGATTATTAACCACTATACTACTTAATGGAGTTTGTCTTGTAATGCTATTATAAATACTTGCACTTGTACTAAGAGTCATTGCTACTACATTTGTGTCGGGATGCGTAAACTTAATTCTGTAAATTACTTTTGAAGCTATGTTATAATAACCACTTTCGTTAATTGTGACTAAGCCAGTTGTTGTATTATTTTGTAAACCATTATCAAAAAATGGTAGCGTTTCATTATTATGTACTAAAGTAGTAACGTTTTGAGTTACCTGAGTAACGTTACTTGTCAAACCTACATAAAATTGTTGGTTCTCTAATTGTGCTTGACTTAATTCAATCTTAGTTATATTAGGGTAACAATACAACTTTTTAAATTCTGCAGTATTTAAGAATGTACTTGTAAATGTTCTACCCGTTGCTGTTATAATTTTACTAATATATTCGTAAATACTAAAGCAAGGTAAAAAATCTTTTACGTTCCAAACAATATCACTACCGCCATTCGTTCCCCTATCTATTAATGGATATACATATCCTGCGCCAGTGCCTAAATAAGTTGTTCGTGAAGCTATTTGATTAGCACGTGTATAATTGTGGTTGTATATTCTAAAATCTAAATCCTCATTACTTGTTAATATACTTAAGTTAGTCCACGTTGTTGGTGTCGTTCCCGTTGCTAAAAATACGCAGCCATCGGTATTGATAGTGCCACTATAAACACTTGCTACATTTGTAAAATTATCACCAGCTATAAAATCAGTTATTGTGTAATATCTGCCAACAACTAACAAGCCACTTGTTGCAGTTACTTGAGCATTCCCAACAATATACTTATCGCCAATGTCAACAAATACAGAACCACCCGCACCAATTATTGAACACTCGTAAACTATTGAATTATCGGGCTTAATGTTTATTTTAATTAACTGTAAGTCACCTGCAAAGTTTTCAATCCCATCTACAATATATTTACATGGTGTTTTTAAATTCTTATTGAAATACTGAGTCGCTACGTTTACACTAAAGATATTTTCAAATAGTTTATTTACTTTATTCGTTCCAAGTAAATTAATTGTTTTACTAAAACTAGCCTTGCGTTGGTCGGGGTTTCTAACATCGGCTAGGTTATAGTTAATGTTAATCGGTATATTTTTAGCAATAGGATAGTATTGTAATTTCTCACTCCCGTTTTTAGCTGCTATTAATAAATCTGTTACTACCGCCATAATTATATACCTCTTTGTCTAGTTTCTGTAATACCTAAATCAATAGTAATAGCCAATTGTATTAACGACTCGTTGTTTAGTTGGTACTCTTCAAATGAAGTGTTTGTAACTTTGCATGATCGTAAAGTACTGTAATCCCAAACATAAACTATTGGGCTATCAAACAAATCTTTTAATTGTGTTATTTGCAACTGAGTTAACCAAGTTGTGTTTAAATCCATTGTAGATTCAATGGCCGTACTTATAACGTGGTCTTCTCTATCATAAGAAGTAGAGCCATAAGCACCCGTTGTTGTATTTAAAACATTCTTATTTAAAGTAACGGTATTAACTTTTTTACTAAAATTCTTTTTACTCTTTTGCTCAAAATGAAATGATAAGATATTACCATCTCTATCTAGATAGTAAATAACATAGTCTTGATACTTAGTACAAATGTCTTGGTAATCAAAAGAGTAGTTTAATAATACGGTTGTGCCATTTTTAAATTTAACCACAACTGTATTACCAACGGATGGGGACGTAAAAATATTACTACCTAAATATAATTGATAAATATCGTAAGGGGTTGCAGGTGTTGGTAGTGAAGCTATTGTAACCGTTTGCAATAAAGTGAAACCATTAAATAATTCAATAGTTATGCTATTTATTGCAGTAGTTGTATTATTGATAAAATGATAAAATAATGGCTGGTTTAAAGTTATTCTATCGTCAGGTGTTATTGTATCAATAGTTTTAGACAAGAAATATTTGCCAGCTGTTTTTGCAAAAACATAATTATTATAATTATAAGCACTAAAAGCAGCATCTGTTAATGAAGCATCAAAACCATTATAATTTAATGGCGTTGTGGATTGAACAGCCCCTGTATAATATTCCGATATTTCAACGTCAACCGTAACTGATTTGCCAGTAGCTAAATTTATAGGACTAGATAAAACAATATTATTAAATTCAAAATAATGTTCAATATAATTTTGTACCCATTCTTTTGCATTAAAAACTAAATATCCATCGGGACGTTGTAATATGTCCTCTGTATAAGTGTTAGCTGTATCACCGTTAACAACTACCGTTACAATATATTTAAAATCAGCAATAGCTATTTGATTAGACTTCGCTGTAAATATCTGGTCGTTATAAGCTGGTGTAAGTGTGTCGGGTTGTTGATATACTGTTAATGCCATTTTATGTGTAACTACTTCTAATTTCTATTATAATATCTTCTTTAACTAATTCTGTTATCTCGCTTTGTAATTTTTCAATTCGTCCATCGTTAATCACTTCGTCAAAAAAGTTATTACCCTCATAACCCTCTTTGTGTATTTTCTTTGCTATTGCATAAGCTACTGATTCAACCGCTTGATCGTATGTTTGTTTTTTATAACTTTTTTTTATTTTCTTATTCTTTATCGTTGTTGCTTTTTCTGTTTTTCTTTTAGATATTTCAACTTTTAACTTTCTAGTTTTAATCCAACGTATTAAGTTTTTTCTTAACGAGCCGTCCCCTCCTTTACTTGTTGGTTCACGTCCACTATTAACAGCATCCCAATAGTCATTCATTTTTAACCTAAATACTATTTTACCACTTTCATAAGTTGTTTGTGGCTTAATGCTTGTACTTAACCTACTGTTTAAAGAACTATCTCTTTGCTTAGACTTTAAAGACTTTTGAGTATCAATAACTAATTGTTTACCAAACTCACTAAGCAAGTCTTCTATATCATCTACTAGAGCCATTTAATGCTATTTCAAATTTACCTTTATCCTTTAAGTACGCTAACTTGTTATAGTACCTTATCACACTCCATTCAAATATTTGGTCTTCGTTTAGATTAGTATCTTTAACAACTAAACCAACGCTGTATTCCCAGCCCCATCTTTCAAAAAAGTCTGAAATTCTAAGTCTTCCATCATCATTTGATTCGCTTGCTCTATTACTTTGACTTGTTCCGCTAAACAGTCCTGAATAGCTTTTGTGTAAGTCATTAAATATTTTGAATAAAAAAAAACAGCCCCAAGTGATTCGCTTAATTTTGATTTCTTAAATAGTTCAACATTTCGATTATGGTTATTTGAGTTATATACCCATTTACCGTTTTCGTATTCCTGATGACAAATAGCCATTAACTCAGGCAGCACTTTAAAATAGTTCCCCTCATTTGCCTTTACCATTTCCTTCCAATCCTTTTCCTGGCAAATATTATAATCATATAAATCTTTAATGTATCTAAACTTAACGCCAGCTAGTTTAATTTCATCGGGGCAAGCTAACTCAGTAATTGGTTTAGTTAAAAAGAAAGCATCTAACAAATAGTCGTAAACTTGTTTAGGGCTAAGTGATTCAATATAGTCAACATGTTCACCCGATAAAATAGATAGCCTTAAAACAGCCTTGTCTAGTTTATCCAAAGTATCATTTGTTTTCAATTCCTCTAATTTTTGAAATTGCTCAACTGTTAAATCTTCGTATCTTTTAGGTATTTTCATTGTATTAATATAGTAATTTATTTGTTTTTTACGTTATTGAATAAAGAAAGTTGACTTTTTAAGTCGGTTTAAAGCTACATATCTAATTGCATCAATAGCATGGTTATAACTATCAATAGGTTGCGAGGTGTGTTTTCCGTCGTTATCCGTCACCCATTTATAGTTCCTTAGTTCCTTTATCAAATTAACACTAGACTTCGTTACATTCAATTTAAACGCTTGTAAAGTATCTATTGAGTTCCTTATACTATCAGCACCTTTTTTAGCACCCTCAATCCTAAAACTTGCCCGTCTTAAATCCTCTATGCTTTTAGGCTCGGCTGAATCTGCAACTATCATTTGTTGACTTGTTACATTCAATTCCTTTAACCTAGCTATTAAATCACTATTGGTTAATTTGGTTTGATATATCAATTCGTTTATATAAAGTTCACCGTTGTATCTATAAACTGCAATTAATGTAGATGGATCATTTGTGAAACCAAAGTCCATTCCGTATGCTATAAACTCAGCTTCGTTTGGTATGCTATCACATTGCTGCCAATTTTCAAATACGGTGCCTTGTAATGACCCGATATTCCCCAAACCATAAACGCTCCACCAATTAGCCCAGTAAGTTGACGTTAACGCTTTCTCTTTTGCTTTCTCTATTTCTTTAACAATTGATAGGTCAAGGGCTTCATTATCTTTGTAAGTCAAAACCACAAAGTCCGTATCACTATCATTAATCAATTCGGTATCAACCCAAAATTCACTAACGGGGTTGTAGTCTAAATAAATAAAGCGTCTTGTTCTAATTGCTAATTGATAGTAAGCCTCCCAAGTTATATTATTGCATTCGTTTACAAATAGCACATCACGCCTTGCCCCTCTTAATTTACTTTCTGCATCCGCACTAAAAAATTCAATATAGGCGCCATTACTAAATGTATAAACCAAACTACTTTTATTAAAGTTCTCAGGCTCATACATTCCAATCATATCCATAATTTTAAGAAAGTCACGTAAGGCACCCCTCTTTAAATGTGGTATGGTTTCAGCAACTATTGATATTTCAGCAAGTGGATTTTTAACAGCATAGTCAATAAGGAATGGCACGATAGTAAATGTTTTACTTGCAGACGTTCCGCCCCTAACTACCCTTACTCTTTTATTGAGTTTAGATATTTTCGTTTGGGCTGTCGTTCGTTGTAACATTAATATCTATTCCGTTAAAGATAGGCTTCTCAGTTATTAGTTGGTTAATCGTTTGGCTCGGTACACCATGCACTCTGCTTATAAGAGTTTCTAAAGAATATAAAGTTCCTTTCTCTAAAGATTTACGCATAGCGTTTGCAATTGTACGTTCCAATATAGTAGCGTGTTCATCTTTAAATATATCGGCTAACTCATTCAAAGTCATAGCCATCATATTCTCAATTGTTTGGTTTATATCCTGTTTGTTATACCCCATGTCTTTTAATTGACAAACGAATTTACGAGGTCGTCCGTTTGGGTTGCCTGTTTGACCTTTTGTATAAGGTATTAAGTTTTTGTGTCCGTCGCTACTTGGCATAATCTATTCCGTTTCTTTTAATCTTAATTGTTGGTTCAAGTTTAATCATTCTATCAATAATTACTTGACAATATTTCGGGTCAAGTTCCATACCGTAGCACTTCCTTTTTAGTTGATGTGCAGCAACCATTGTAGAACCAGAACCACTAAAAGGGTCAACTAATAATTTGTAATCTTGGAAGTATTCAAGTAAATCGCTTAACAATTCTATTGGCTTTTGATGTGGGTGTGGACTATCAATTCTTTTCTTTTGTTCTCTACTTACGTTAAAAACATTACCGCCAAATCTTGAATATTTAATATTACCTGCAACTATAATTGCTTCCCATTGTTCACTCATTCCACCTGCTCCATTAAGACCTGCATTCTTTTTATCCCATACTGCAATAGTTTTTAATTGCAATTCATTGTTTTCCAAAGTTTGTATTGCTTCCTTAAATGTTCTCCATTGTAAAAAGAAAACATAAGCATCGCATATTCTTAAATTAAAAAAGTCATTTACGCAATCAAATGTTTCGTCATTTAATATTGTTCTAACTCCTAATTGACCTCTACCATATTTTCCACTTGAACCATTACCATAAGGTGGGTCTGTAAATACTAATTCAGCCTTTTGTCCGTTCATTAGCTTTGCCACTTGGTCGCTATCCGTACTATCCCCACAAAGCAATCGATGCTCTCCAATCTCAAAAAAATCCCCTAAAACAATATCCGTTTCAATTCCATCTGCTGGGACTTCAAAGTCATCCTCCTCAGCTTCCAACTCAGTAACAAATTCAGCGGGCAAATCCAAACCCCAACTTTCCAATTCCAAAGCATCCCAATCATTTAATAATTGCCAATCCCATTCACCACCGCTAACATTATCCTTAATAAGAAATTCCCTTTGTTTCTCCTCTGATAAGCCACTTACTTTTATAATAGATACTTCCTTTAAACCAGCTTCTTTGCACGCCTTAAAACGCATATTACCGCCCAATATAATCATGTCATCATTTACAACTATCGGTCGTATTTCTAACATCTCGGGAAAGTCTTTTATCGACTGAACTAACTTTGCAAACTTGTCATCCTTAATTAAACGGGGATTGTTTGGGTTAAGTTTAATTTTGTTTATGTTAATTTTTTCAGTCTTCATTCCAAAAATTTATATGTTCGTATTCGTCTTGCATCAGTTCATTATATAAATAAAAGTTCGTTTCAATATCACCGAGTTAAAATAGTTAATCCTAAACGGTTGGTGCGGCAATTCCCTCATTGATATGCGTTCCTTCATAGGTTATTGAAATCATTAAAATGTTATTTGTATAAAGTATTTGCCTTTCAATCGGTTTATACTTTTTAACATTTAGTTTTAAGTTCTTTTCGCATTCCTTACCAACTCGTAAGCGTTCTTTTGGATTCGGCTCGGTTTCGTAATCGAATGTATATTTAGCTTTAAACGGCATTACTTTTTACTTTTAGGTTTAACTTCCTCAGTTTGATTAAGGTACGCTAGTATAATTTTAAAAGCATCTTTGTAAATGTTTGTACAAGTTGAACACTCAACAAGCGTTTCAACCGTTGCATCAATACCATGATAGGCTGCTAAAATTTCTTTAACATTATCATTTGAACTGTCAGGACGGATTAGATCATGTGCTACTGCATAAATAAAATCCCTTTGTTTAATTAAAGTTTGATTCATTTTAGTTTATTTTTTATTTCGTTTTTAAATTTATTGTTTTCGTATATGAGTTTCCTTTGATTAACTCCAAGTTCACTAGCTATCTCCCTTGTTGAGGTAACCACTGACTTAAATAGTATTTCAGCTTTAAATGGTTGCTCTCTAGCAAATTTAACAGTTCGTTCAAATTTCATATCTATGTCAAAATTATAACTTTCTTCTGACAAATCAAAATTTACTTCATAATCATTATGCCGCTCAACTAATGGATTCTTTGTATTAATTAATTTATTTGCCCTGTGCCGGTCCGAGTTCATCCCTTTTAAAACATTTGAGCAGTAAGCAATAAATTGCCCACGATTAACTTTGTCAATTAAAAACTCTTCGGGTTTCTCGCAAAGGTATAAAAGAAACTCTTGGAATAGATCATGTTGAATATCCCGATAATTACATAGCTTTGCAGTCAATCCGATTAACATTCGGCTTGTTGCTGCTATGACTATCAGTTGTTCCTTATTGATTAACAAATGTATTAAATTTCTCTAAGAATTCATCAAAGGTATGGCAAATAAAATAAATGCCGCCAGCACGTTCAATAGCTTGTTGATATTCCTTTTGTACTTCGCTTTGTTTATCCTTCATTTTAATTTCAATCTTTATTGATTTACCTTTAAAAGTTGCAGATATATCAGCAGTTCCGTTGGTTCCTTGCCCCTTAATATATTTGCCTGTACCTATCTTTTTTTGGTTTCCAAGTACATCGGTTACTATTTTACTGTCATCAATATACCTACCAGTGTTAGATATTCTTTCAGCTTGACCGCCTATAAAGTTAATGTAATCAGTTACACACTTTGTTAATCCGTTTGCAGTTGTATCGTTGTATTTAGTTTTAACTACATAGTTAGCAGGCATACGAGTACGTTCGCAAGCGTAAGCATGTTGGAGTTCTGAAAGTTGTTTTAGGGATGGTTTCATTTGTATTTACTTTTAAATAGTTTATAAGGCATTGTATTAAAATGTCCGTTAAATTCAAAGTCAATCAATTTAACTCCCTCGCTAGTATAGATGTTAATTATTTTCATATTAAAATGTATTATTATCAGTTATTAATTCAATATATCTTTGTCCCATACTATCCTGGCCTTTGGTTAATTCAATTTTATTAAATATACAATATTTCTCAACCCACCCCCAAAACCGCTTAGTTGATAGGTTATATTTTTTAAAGTCGGGATATTCCTCAATAAATATATTATAAATCATATTTTTATTTAATCGTTCATTTTCTTTTAAAGTATCTTTATTAGCCCACTCATAAAATTCAAATGAAGTTTCTTTAATGTACTTCCTTATTTCTAAGTTCACATATTCATAACTTACCAGACCATTAACTAAATACATTTGCATACATTTAACCATGTAATTATAAAAGTTAAGCCATTCGTTATTATTCCATTCATCAAAAAACATTCTGCCAAACTCATTAAGCGGAGTGTGTTTGTGACTAAAATAACTACTAAACTCAATCTCCCACTTTCTACGTTCAAATGATCCACCAACACCACCAACAGTATAATTAGTTGTTATAATTATTTTAGGACTTCTGCTAACTGGTATCTTAATTGCATCCTTATTCTTTTTCTCTAAAGTTATGCCCTCAGTAATTACGCTAAATAGATTTTCAAATTTAAAGTTTTTTTGTACATCATCAAATACTAATATCTGAGTATCGGCTGAAACTGTTTGATAAGGGAATGATTTTTCAAAACTAAATGATTTACCATTAATATCTGAAACCCTTTTTACTTTGCTTAGTGCATTCCAAAAAATACCCTTACCGCTACCGCCATTTGGATTCTCGCTAATTGTTTCATCGTTTAATATAATAGCTTTATTATTTGCAGAAGTTTTAAAGGAGTGCATTAAATAACCAATAGTTGAAGTAATTGAGTTTACTTTGTCCTCATTCTTATTTGATATTAGTTCTATGAATTTACTGAAGTCACAATTAATATTATCAGTAATCTTAAAATCAAAATCAATAATGTGCTTTTTCCATACAAAACCATCCAATTCTAAATAATCAATCAATTCAATATTATCGTATGTAACCTTTACAGCAGCATTCCTAAAATAAATATAACCAGTATCAATAGTGTCTTCCTTAAAAAAAATATTAGATTCACTTAAAATATTAAGGTAGTCATCTTTAAAATACTTTTGGTTACCAGCCATGTACTCATAAACTTTATGTTCATCCTGTTTAAGTAATTCATTCAATACATAATCTTTAATCTTAACTTCGTTTGTGTTATCAATTAAATTATTAGTAACCTTAACAAATATAAATGATTCGGAGTTCTCAGGGTAATATTTATAAAAACCATTTGATTCTAACCATAGCTTATAAAGATAATTTTCAATCTTAATACCTTTTTTAGTATGTACCCAAAAATCATTTATAGTTACATTTTCTTTAATTTCATTCAATACCCTTTCATCCACATTTGGCATTGATTCCTTAATTTCTTTAATCGTAGTTCCGGCCTTTAACTTAATAGATATTTGTTTTAAAGTTTCGCTATCTTCAAAAAACTTCATACCAAAGTTAGATTTACACTTTGAGTAAGCTGAGCGTATCACTTTATCAATTTCATTAGCAGTAAAATCATTTGTAATAAACTGGTTACAAAATCGGTTAGTTTCTGATTCACTAATACCATAATCACTAAACGCCGATACCAATATAAATAAGTTATGGTTTCTGCTACCTTTGGCCATTGAATAAGATTTATTAAACCAGGACCATAAACGTTTTATAATTTCGCTTTCATTTTCTAATTTAATAGTTGGCGCATGATACCTATAATCAAATTGTTCATCCTCAATCTTTTCAGTCCATAATTCACTATCTTTATTAATATAAATATTTGGATCGTAGCTTTCAAAACATATCCTGCTTATATTTTTAGAAGTAGTATCAAAGTGAGTATTATCATAATATTTCTCTAAAGCATCAAAATACTTTTTATGATTCTCAATATCCTTAGGAATTTTAACAAGTAGCTTTATACCTATTCCACTAGGACTAATAAACATTGCAAAAGTATATTTATCTTTTTTTAATATTTTTAAATCAGCATCTAATAATTTTACTGATTCGTATTTATCAAAGTCAAGGCAAACTAACCCACTATGTTCCGTAATGGAACTATCTGCTCTTTTTATAAATATTCCACAAAAACAAATGGCTGGTAATGTTGCTTTGATTTCATCTGCTAATTCTTTAGTTGGCTGCTTTCTAATTTCATCAACTATCAATTTAGATTTACCAACTTTAATTCTATTTAAAATAAAATCAATATCCTTAATAAAAGGGGTATTGGTATTGTGTAAATTTTTAAATATTGTTACATTCATATAATTAAAAAACCCATGCCGTTGGAATGGTGGTTCCGCGAGCAATGGGTTAATACTTTAGTTAATTTAGATAGCATCCACCAATGCCTTAACTTCTGCAAATATATAAAACATTTTTAATATAAACAAATTTATTTTTAAATAACGCTTATAACGGATTAATAACGCTTTAACAACGGATTGCTTTGTACTGATACCAACACTTACAACGGAATAACGGATTGACTTCGGCAAAAACGAGAAAAAAAACACACCTAGTAAAAAAACGCTATAAGGGCAATAGGGGGGTAGTAACCTGTTATGTGTTATTCAACAGTTGCGCAACACCTGGCGGCCCATCTCATACAAAAACTATTACATTGATAATCAAGCAGTTACAAATTATTTTCATTTATTTTTAGTTTTGGGCCATAATATATTTTTTTATTAATTAAATAGTGTATACATTTGTATCATATTAATAACTTAAAAACTAAAAACATGACAACAACAGAAAAAAGAATTAATGATTTAAAACATGCAATGGAAATTGAATTAGTAAATAATTTTCCTAATGGTGATTTATGGAATAAAATGTCTGATGAATTAGATGAGTTACAAAAAAAACCAAATACATTTGAAATATTATCATCTATACTTAAATAACTAAACAGGGTGCAGCATCTGAAAAACTGCAATAACTAAAAAACAAACAACATGGAAATTCAGTATAATAAAAGGTATTTACTTGACGATTTAGAATTACAATTAAAAAGAAAAAATGAAAACGTTTATACATTTAACGTTATGAATAAAGAAATGACAGTTAACATTTATGGAAATGTTGTTTATAATACTTGTATAATTTCAAAAAGAATAAACGAATTAAAACTAAAATCATGAAAACAAAACAACCCAAAACAAAAGTTTATCCGATCCGTTTAGATACGGTATTATTAAACCAGGCACACAAAGTAATTGAGCCATCAGAATTAAGACTGAGAATTAAAAAGAAAATTAATAACTATTTAAAAACTTTAAACAAATGATACCTTTAATATTTTTAATAGCAATTATATCAATTATTAACTTTATGTATAGAGAATGGAAATCGCAACAATAATAAAAGCCGAATGGTGGGATAACTTTAATTTTGAATTATACATTAAATATTTAAAAGCTAAAAGTAAAATATAACGTTTGCAGCTACCCGATGAAGGGGATTTTAACAACTAATCTAAATAAAAAGATATGAACGATAATATAACTACTAAACTTTCCGAAGACAACACTACCCCCCTTTGTCGGGTAGGTGGTGTTATGCCTTCGTGCTTTCTTATTCACTAATAATTTAATAACAAAAATATGAGCAGACAATTAAAATTCAGGGCTTGGGATGCCGAGCAAAACAAAATGATATTCACTTTTGATGGTGAGTATAAAATCATGGTAAACAGCGAAGATGGAACACTATTTTGTGGTGGTCATTTACCTAATGGAGATTGGAACGAACCACCATTGATGCAATTCATTGGCTTAACTGACAAAAAGGGAAATGAAATATTTGAAGGTGATATTGTCAAAACGAACACCGACAAAGCAATGGTAATAGGTTGGTCAGATAGACACGCTTCATTTACAATTGAAAGAGAAGGATGGGCTTTTCGTCATTATTTTGGTGAAGCAATGGAAGCCAATGAATGTGAAATTGTCGGGAATGTTTATGAGAACTGGGATGTCTTACAGCATGAGGCATAACGGACGCTAGCTAAGCCCTCGTTTTAATGGGGCTTAGGTTGTGTTACTTGCTGGCGGTACAGAATGCTGCTATAAGACTTTAATATAAAAAATATAGATATGATAAATGAAAATGAAATAAGAGTAGGGAATATGTTTGAATATTCGGACAAGCATCCAGAAGCTAATTGTATGTTAGGAATACCAATGGTATGGACTGATGTAGAATGGTATAGATTAGGAGATTGTATTGAAGATTTAGATTATTACAATCCAATAAAATTAACCGAAGATTGGTTATTGAAATTTGGATTTGAATGCTATGAATTTGATAATGGAGAACCAAACCAATATAGATTTAAAAGTAGATTAATAGTAATAAGAAATGGATTTTTTTATGATTATGGAGCAGACGTTAAAATCGAATTTGTACATAAATTACAGAATTTATACAATGCTTTAACAAACGAGGAATTGGCAATTAGTAGATAAAAAATATTACTGACACCGCCACCGCTTGCAGGTAACTACTCGCTAAAACCAATAAAACAATATCAATAACAATGCAACTACTTAAATATAAAAAGGTTATAGGTTTTACAGAAACTCAAAAAAAAGCCTTTGAAACCTTAGAAGATTATGGTATAAATGTAAACCATTTTATCCGTTTGGCAGTGAAAGAAAAACTACAAAAAGACTGGAAAACAATTAAAGAAAATAAACTAAAAACTAAATGCCCTTTTTAATATGCTAAAAGAAATTCAATCACTCGAGGACCAGTTAATCTATTCATCAAATTGTGGTAGTAGTAGCTTATTATTTACCGTTATGATGCACCGTACAAGCGAATGGATAGAAAGTAACAAGCCAAATGAAAAGCTACACATTAGCCCTTTTAAGGTAGAATTAGACAAGCAAGTTGACATGGTGGCTTACTACATTGAATGTGGTTACATCTTTGATACAGCTGTCAGAATGATCGGTAAAAACACTAGCGATTTTAGAAAGCAGTTAACGGACACGCACAATTATATTATACAAGCTGCAAGAAAACAAAGAAAAATAAATAAACTAAAAAACAAATAAAAAATGGAAACAAAAAACAATTCAGGAGCAATCTTTAAAAACAACAAAACAAAAGAAAGCCAGCCCGATTATCGTGGAAAGGTAAAAGTAAACGACAAAGAAATGGAAATATCTTTGTGGGTAAAAGAAAGCCAAACAGGCACTAAGTATTTTAGCGCATCGTTCCAAGAGCCATTTGTTAAGCCAACTACTACTGAGCCTTCAGTAACAAAGTCATTTGATGATATGCCTTTTTAATTATGGAAAAATTATATAGATTAGAGTTTAATGAAACAACTCAACAATTTCAT
>Ga0209358_10000819_pt1 | contig 26347 bp, 41 predicted proteins | sample LauGreFa1BDMLBSN_2_FD_187574 | JGI IMG/M metagenome (GOLD analysis project Ga0209358, IMG submission 187574) | Freshwater lake microbial communities from Lake Michigan, USA - Fa13.BD.MLB.SN (SPAdes) (version 2) | ecosystem: Environmental > Aquatic > Freshwater > Lake | place: Lake Michigan, USA...
TCCACATAACTCACCGCATCGGTCAGGTCTTGCGTGATGATCGCTTGCAGTTCCGCATCGTCCATCGGCTCGGTGGCTGCAATGTCGGTGGATAGATTTTCAGTGACTTTTTCAATCATGGCTTGACCTTTGTTAGAACCACAAACATGGAGTCCACAGCCCTCGGGGTGCGGATAATTTCGTCTTGTGGCAATTCTAGTGCTTCTCCCAGCTTTGAGAGCCTCATTTCCAACATGGTCAACTCAAACCTGTCTGGCCATCCTAAGTACCAGTGCCAGTCGGTGTAATAGCGCCAAGAGTTTTCGTTGAATGCCCTGACATGGGTCGGATCTTGCCACGCGCCAAGACTCAACTCGTATGGCACATGAATCCGCATCTCCCCGCCCACCTTCAGCAATTCCTTGCAATTGGTCATGGCAGTAACCAAGTCAGGCAAATGCTCCAAGATGTCATTGGCCAAGATCACATCAAACATGCCGCGCTCAATTGTCAGCAGCCCCTTACGGGTCTTGAGCACTTCACCCCAATTGACTTTTGTGATGTCCAGCAGCCAATCCGGCTTGACCCTTGCCTGAATATCTGCATTCAAACAATCTTCACGCCAATCTTTTCCAGAGCCTAGATTAAGAATCAAACCATGCCTTCGCGTAAGCTGGACGATTTTCTAGCAGCCACGGCAGCGCATCGTTGTGCAGTTTGTTGCCGTCAAAGCCAATTGTGTTGCTGCCGATGTGGTGGACATAGCTGGCACTTACAAAATGCGAGTAGCCTTTTTCGATCAGATCCCTACAATGCACATCATCTGAGTACCAATTCAGAGGGGGGAACTTTGCCTCCTCAAAAGCATCGCTTGAGATCCACGCAAAGATCGGGCTAATCTCTTCCACCATCTTGATGTGAGCCTCGGACGGAAATTTGAAAAAGTTCAGCCTCTCCGGTTTCTCAGTAATCCTCACATTTTGACAAGCCCGTGCGGCATCAGTCCTTGACGCCACCCATCCGGCCTTGACGCTGTGCATGGTCTTGATGATCGCCACATCCTCCATCAGCACCTTCACGCTGGTCGGGGTCAGCACGATGTCATCGTTGGCCACGATGCAAGATGACCAATCCTTTAGCGCCGCATCGATCACCTCGTTGTAATCATCGCCAAAGTTCCTTGGCTGGCCGTAAATCTTGTGGTCAGCCTCAAAGTTCTCAAGCACTAACTCTGGCCCCCGCAGGTAGACCGGACACTCTGGCGCGTATTGCTTGATCGACTCCAGCAGCACCGCCAGACCATGCCCCCTGACTGTGGCAATGACAATGGGACAGATCATTTCTTGGCCTTGTTTCTGGCGCTGATTGCCGCCGCCTTGCTTTTGGCATCGGCCTTGGAGCTTGCGCCCCATGCTTTGAGACTCAGCAGCAGCCTTGTCGGCTCGCCGCCCTTCATCTCAGGCCCAGGCATGTTGCCCATCCTTGCCAAGAAACTTGCCCGTCTCGGGTTGTCGCCGGCCTTGACGGGTGCTTTCAAGTTCATGCCCTCGGCCTTCGCACTGGCGCGGCCCTTGGCATTCAAACCACCGGATGGGCTTTTGCCCTCCTTGCGCTGCCAAGCTGGGGTCTTCATTTCTTTTTTACTGGCTTGGCGGTTTTAGCCGCTGCCTTAAAGTCGCCAGCGCTTGGTGCGCCTTTAGCACCAGGCTTTCGCATTTTTTCTTTAGAGCCAGCAGCGATTCTTTCGCGTTTTGCATGAATGTTTGCATATAGACCTTTCATTCTTCGTCTCCCTCGTCCATGTCTTCACCCTCTTGCTCGCCCGTGTTTGGGCCGCCCACCACCCATGCATCGCATGTCCGGCTGGCCGCGCACTTGAAGTCAAAGATTTCGCAGTAGCCCAGATCTGCCAGCTTGATCGTTCCCCACGGGTCAGCCTCCATGCCGATGCCTTGGGCAATGCATGCCTTGATGTTGTCGGAAACATTGAATGCCGCGCAGTTACCGCACAGGCTTTGCTTTGAATCGTCAATGCTCACATCCCACTGGTCGGCCTTCTTGCGCCAGAAAGCCTCGTTTGGCAGCTTGGGATTCTCAGGGCCGTAGGCCGCTGTGGTGATCGCCTTGGCTCGATTCTTCAAGTTCAAGGTGATGTCTTGCGTGGGCATCGGACAGTTCTCGCCTTCGCTCATGTCCTCGCCCTCTTCCTTGTCCATGACTTGGCTCATGGTGCGTTGTAGCGTGGCCATTATTTTCTCGCCTTGTTCTTTGCCGTGCGCTGGCCGCGCATGGGCAGCTTGGCCTCAGACATGGCAATGGCCACCGCCTGCTTGGGGTTGGTGACCGGCTTGCCGCCAGAAGTCAGCTTGCCCGACTTGAACTCGCCCATCACCTTGCCGACCTTCTTTTGAGCCTTGGTCATCATCTTCATAAATCCCCCTGGTTGTGAATGTCCAATTATGCAGTTCTTGATAGGTTTCGGCGTAAGGGTTGACTCCACTTGCTGCTGGCAGCCGACCCAAACATCCCCGCCACAGCGTCACTTGCAAAGGTCAAAACAAAGGCATCGGCCTTGTCCGGTGACGGCAGACCCCTCTTTTTGATCTCATCCTTGCCCTCAATGGCAATTTTGCCATTGCTGGTGAAGGTGTAGCGCACTGTCGCCAACTCACTGATCAGCACCTCATCCTTGGCCAGTTTGCAGTCCCGCGCCTCAAGCCACGCCTTGGCCTTGTACCAAAGCTCGGCCTTCAGGTTGCGGTAAGTCCCGCCCATCGCTGGGCTTTCTGAGACATTGATCCCCCGCGCCGGCAGGCCCAACTCCCGCAGCCGGTCAACCACCCCAGCGCCCAGACCGATGCTGTCCACCAGGATCTCCCTTGGCTGCTCGCTCGGCGCAAGCACATTGAACTCGGCCACCACCGCCCCCGTCAACTGCATCAAGTCCAGATTCTTCCAAGTGCGGATGCTCTCGGTGACCACATTGCCCTGCCGCTTGCACAGCGCCGACCTGTCCGAGCCAAACCGCGCCACATCCAGCCCCCAGACCATCGGCGCTGACTTCGATGCAGCCACATCCCTGTGCAGCGCACTCTCCAGCAGATCCATCGGGATGACAGTGTCATCGTCCCCTTTTGGAAACTCACCGATTACCCGAATCCGGTAGACATTGCTCTCCTCGCCGTAGCGCATGGCCATCTCTTTGACATACTCATCGCTCACCCGTGGCGAGTCGGTGCATGCCACCTGAAAGGTTGTCCACTCGCCGGCCAGCCTTGTGTGAGTGTCGTAGAAAAACCCGCTGCTCCGCACCGGATTGCCCAGCAGCAGGGTGACAGCATTGTGGCCAGACATCGATCCAGCCGCCGCCTCGAACACCTGCTCCGGCACGCCGCTGGCCTCATCGGCCACCAGCATCACATACTCAGAGTGAATGCCCTGCAAAGCCTCGGGCTGCTCGGCCCGTGATGTCCTGGCACTGATAAACATCTCCGTGGGCGCAGCGTTGAACTCAATCCTTTCCTGCTTGACAGTCAGCAGGCTCTGCAATGGCACGGGCATCGCGTTGATCCAGCGCTTCAACTCCGCAAACATGGCGTCATAAAGCTGGCTGCTGGTCGGCGCGGTGACCACCACCTTGACAGGGCTGCGGGTCATAAAGTACCAGAGCATCGCCCATGAGCTTGCCGTAGATTTGCCCACCCCGTGGCCGCTTCGCACGCTGATCTTTCGATCCCCACGGGCAATCGCCCCCAAAAAACGCTCTTGCCACGGGTCTGGGTCTACGCCCAGCACCTCCTTGACAAACAGCACGGGGTCATTGTGGTATCGCTCAACCCACTCGGCAAAGACATTTTTTTTGATCATGTGGACTCTAACCCATTGTCAAAGGCCCACTTGTTCGGGTCGATCTGTGGTGGTGTGCATGTGTGAATTGCGGTCAGGTCAAAAAAAGCAGTGCGCTTGCCGCAGCGGGGGCAGAAGTTGCGCTCGTCTGGCTGTGCCACAGCTTCGCGCAGGGCGGCTTCGGCGCTCTCCACTTTCTCGTCGTCCAGCACCCAGCAAGACCCGGCCCCGTGCCATTCGATTGACTCCAGCGCCTCAAGCGCCAGCTTCAGTGCTTCGTCTTTAGTCATATCAATACCCCCACCGAACACGGAAACACACTAGCCAAAGGTGCAACACAAACTCATTGCCACTGGCTATGAACCCCACGGCAAAGCAGGGCCACTTGCGGGGCCAGAACTCAGTTATCAGGTGCAGTTTCTTGTTCATTCCAAGCCTCCTTCCATAACCCACTGCTCGGCTTTCTTGGTCATGAACAAGCCCTCGGCGCGGGTCATCTTTGACGACCTGACAATGAGCACGCCTGCGGAGTCGTAGCCCAGCACCAGCACGTCCGTAAGCTCCTTCATTAGGGCTGAGTTCAGCGCTTGCTCTGCTGTGTAGTTGACGCTGGCTGGCAGCGCGATGACGGTCATGTTGTTCATTCTTTTGTCTCCTGTGGAAAGTGGAACGACCCGAACTTCACAGCCGTGTCGCCATCTTTGACCAGCACCACCAGCGTAGCGGCGGTCAGGTCGCTGCCGTAGATGGAGCGCAGTGCGTCCCAGACCTTTTGCATTTCGTCTTGGGTCATGTGTTCCCCCTTGCTCGGATGGCGGCAGCGTTGCTGGCCAGATAGGTCTGCAACATCGAGCCGGGGTCACATGCCAGCGCATTATCGTGAACCAACTTCGCACACTCGTCACGCTCTGCTGCTGCGACAAGCTCGGCAAAGCGTTCAAGCCACGCCCTTGTTTCGTGGTCAAGACAATACGGCTCACTAAGGTTGGCTTTAGGGTCAGCCTCCCGCGCCATGCGGATGATGTCTTCTTGTGTCATGCGTTCTTCTCCCTCAAAGCCCGTTCCACAGCCTCCATGAACACCAGCCAGTCGGCAGACATGGCCCCACACTCAAGCGCAATAGCCTCGCGCTCCCACTCGGTCAGACCGACCCACTGCCGGTTTGAGGAATGCTCTTGAGGAATCTGAGGAATGGCTTGGGTAATGGCTTGATGCTCAGGCAACACCTGTATCCGGTCAAACATCGCCTTGCCCTTGTCGTAGAAGTCGTGGTTTTTCCCTGTGATGTAGCTCTTTTTCATATCAATACCCCCATCGAATACTAAAACACACAAGGTACAGGTGCAGCACGAACTCGTCACCACTGCTAAAAAACCCAATGGCAAAGCAGGGCCACTTGCGCGGCAAGAACTCAGTTCTCAGGTGTAGGCTCTTTTTCATATAAGCAGACTCCAAATCCAAAGCCCCGTAAAGAACATCATGGCCGCTATCACCACCAGCGCCACCAGCACAAAGCCAACTAAAACACTGCCAATCATCTGCCAAGTTTCCGGCACTGGCTCAATGTCATCAGGCACTGCCGGATACGGCTTGACCTTGCGCGTCTCCGTCTCCAGCCCCGCATCGGTGAAATGGCAGTCCATGCCGCATTCCGGTTGGCGTGGGCATTCACGATAACCCGTGTCGCACATCCTGGTCATGCTTGCCTCGCTTTCAGCATGGCGTCTGCCAGTGCATACGCTTGCGCGGCCACCTCATCCGTTGTGCTGCCTGATGACAGATTTTTGAACACAACCCCAGAGGTGATGAAAGATGCCGCAAAGTAGTCGCGCAGGGTCATGCCGTTGATGGCAGGCTGTTCAACGGGGATTGCTGTTGTAACTCTTCCTATGATCATGTCGCCACCTCCTCAGTGTTGGCCAAGTACGCCTTCAAGCGCTTCACCCGATTCTTGTTGTACGCCACCAGCGCAGTCGCATATTCGACCCCACTCTCGGCTTGCAGCAGCGCATGCTCGGCATGCAAGAGTTCATGCGCCACGGCCTGCGCTGGCGTGACAGTTTTCAGCATCAACCGCAATTCAGTCCACATATATTTCCACATTATCGTTTCTCCCTTTTAATAATTCGACCAATTGTCATATCACTAACTTCAAATCTCTTGGCTATCTCTGTTTTAGTTATTCCTTGATCGAATAACTTTAATACTCTGGCAATAGATATATTTATTCTAGGTCTGCCAGCACCCTTTCTTTTGCCGCCATGATTTAATGGCGTCATTTATATCTATCCTCTTTAATCGCAATCTCAATAACTTCCTTCATGTCATCGCTGATTAATTCGAATATATCCGCGCCATTTACCCAGACCTCAATTAATATTACCTGTTCAGGGATAGCAGGCTCAATTACTACACCTGCCTCTTTAACTTCAGGCTCTGCGGCCTCCCACTCGTACCAGCACTCCAGTGGCTGGCGGCATAGTCCCGTAATGTGTTCATGCATTAACTTCATGCTGTCTCTCCTTGTAATGCCCTGCGGATTGCTTCGTGCGAAACAACTACCATGTGGCTGGTTTTTAAAATTGCCGATATTGCCCGAAAACTAATTCCTGTCGCCCTCATCTCCTTGGCATACGCCAGCGCGGCCTGCTCATGGGGAATCGGCACTAGGGTGGCAGCTTGGCCAGCACCCTCAATGCGATACCCGAACTTGGCGCTGCCACCCAGATGGCCACCAGCCTTGCGCTTGGCAGCTTGACCCTGCTTCTGGCGCTCCTTGAGCACTCTGCGCTCATGGCCTGCGAATGAGCAAAGGATCTCCAGCATCAACTGCGCGTAGATGTTGCTGGAGTCGGTGACATCCCCGTGCCCGTTGATGATCAGCTTGACGCCAAGCTCCTTGCACTTCTTGATCGACTGCAAGGCATCCAGCAAATCACGGCTGAACCGATCCAGCTTGGCCACGATCACAGTGTCGCCTTGTTGGAGTGTCACGCTGTTGGCGCTGAGTCGTGCAAAGAAGGGGTCTGCGCCACTGACGCCGCCATCCTCAATGAACTGGTCGATCACCAGGTTGTGCGTTAGGGCGTTGCCCTCGATCTGGCGCTTTTGCTCCTGCATTGAGGTGTTGTCCACCTGCTCTGTAGTGCTGACCCTCACATACCCGTAGACTGTCATAAGTTGCTCTCCCTGTTAATTTATTGACTGACAGTGCAATTATGTAGCAGGTTGGCAGGTTGTCAAGAGGTTTTTAAAAAAAATTTTTTTTAGGGATTGAGGGTTGGTGGGTGTTGAGTGCCGCATCAGCCGCCCCCCGACAGGCGCGGGACGGGGGGGGTCGCGGCGCGGCGGCGGCCAGCCGGCGGCCACCAGCACCAGATTCCGAGGGTTAACCCTCGTCAATCGTGTCGTTGACAACCCCGTTTACGGGCGTGACAGATCGATGCCTCAATGCGTCCAGTGCCAAGCTGCCAAGGTCGATGTTCACCAGAGGCGCGGCCTTGTCGCTGTACTGGTCGTTTAGTTTGCCGGCCAGCCAGCGCCGGTTATCGGTGCGCAGCTTGGCAAGCTGCACCTCTTGGATGGTTGCAGCGTCTGCAATCTCGATAGTTTGTTCTGCTAAACTTTGCCCACCACGCGCACGCGCCTGCGCGTAGGCCGAGCGGCGCGTGTCGCCGCCTCTGTCAATCCATCTGTCAAATGTCGTAACCGCCACACCCAATGACTTGCACAGCGCGGATGTCGTGCCGCCATTTGCAATGTATTCGAGTACGGCATCCTCTCCCCCGAACTTGTGAACAGCCTTGTTGGCTACGCTGAGTTCAGCCTTTTTGCTTTGTGCTGCCGCAATGTTCGCAGCGCTTTGGTCGGCTATCTCAGCCAATGTGTCACGGCTCATGCCAAATACTCCTCAATGATTTTGAAACCCTCATCGGCTGATCGTGCGATCACGCACAGGTAGCCCTCATCGTTCAATTGCTTTGCAATGCAATTTTGCTCCTTGCTGACAACCCCGACCTTTGTCTTCATCTCCACAAACAACCCGCCAAAGCCCTTGGATCGCTTCAGGACGCACAGATCAGGCATCCCTGCCAGTACACCCTCACCATGCAGCCTGACGCGCTCTGAGGCCGATCTGTCACCCCCATTCGGTATGGCCGCAATCAGAACATCCGGATAGAACGCCCTGACCCGCTGCACCAGTCGCACCTGTTCTTTGTGCTCAATGCTTTGTCTTTTGCGTTTTAGGTCAATTCCCACCATGCAGGTGATTCTACGGAATCGCTTGCACTTGCGGGAGTCTCATCGCTGAACATGTGGCAATGGTGTAATACTTTATCCGGAATGCACAAAGTGTCGGTCTTTGTACAAAAGTCCTGACTGAACGAAACCTTGGCCCAGCCGTTCTTGACCAGCACGGCCTCAAACATCCATTGTCCAGCCTTGTCGTTGACCCTGCGGAACTTCTCAAACTCCTCTGCCTTGAAATTCCACTGCTGTATCCTCGACTCCAAGTTCGAGCAGTTTTTGCACAAAACGCGCTCCTCATCTTTCCATCCATCTGCCTGTGGATAACTTTTCACTGTCAAGCTCCTTAGTCGAGGATACCAAGTCGAAGATACCCCCCAAACAAAAAAACCGAGGTATCTCCGACTTGTCAAGCTCCTCAAAAATCGGTGATTAGGCTGTGGATAACTTGGGGAAAAATCCCCAAGGTTATCCCCAAGCGCATCACTTTGTCGGGGTGACGGTATCCTCGAGGTATCCTCGAGGTATCCTCGACCACCCGACTTGGATGGAGAGCCAATTTCAGCCCTCATTGCCATCCCATTGGCCCAGTAAATTCCACGCATTGTTCTCTGCATCTGGTGCGAATCTTCTTAGAACTGACAGGCCAATGGAGCGTTTTACATCGCCTTTTGACGCTCCAGGCACGGCTGCATAGATCTCAGCCCAATCTAATTTGTAGGCATTCGGATGTAATCGGCAGTCCCTTGGAGCGTTTGATCCTTTGCGAATCACCACCCCTTCGGGATGTTCATTGATGATGGATTGAACGAAAGCTGCCGCCGTGTCGCACTTGTCCATGATGCGCAGTGACTTGCTGTCCTCGATTCGGGCTGCTGCTTCTTGCTTTCTGGATGCTTCGCTTGTCGGGTACGGGATGACTGTGATGCACTGGACATCTTGAGGGTTGCCGTGACGGGTCAGGACAACCTCATTGTGGATGTGGGTCTGAAAGCTGATCTCGCGGTGGATCGGCTCATAACGGGTCTTGATGAGCCGCATGAACCTGTTCTTGTCATCATCCATGAACAGGATGGCGGTCAGGGTGGCGTCACCAGTGAAGGCACTTGCGCCACGGGCCAGAGCGCTGTCATCGTTGGTCTGAGCCGTCTTGGCGGTGTGGGTGATGATCTTTATCGGGGTGGAGAGTTGAGTGTAAATAGTCTGCTTGATGGCGGCCATATAACTGCCGACCTCAGAGTTATCATTCTCATTATCTATTTCTAATGTGGCATTAGAAGTATCTATTATGAGGAATGGCCGTTCAGTAGTTGTATGGCGTATGACATTCTCTGCTAAGAGTAATATCTCCGGCACTTTAGACCGCTTTGATTCAATGACGATAAACCAATTGGCGACTTCAATGGGGTCGAGATTCCAGTATTTCACATAAGCATAAAGAGATTGCCTGACTTGATTGGCATCCTCGGTGACATAAAGAATCTTTCTGCGGGACTCGGTTTTGAGTGGGGAATCGGACAGAGTAAATCCAGCGGCAATCAGGCAGACTGAAACCATTGCCGTGGTCTTGCCCACACCAGGCTGGCCGGCGGTAACACTGAAAGAATGCGCGAGAAAGCCGTCAATTAAATATTCGACAGGGTAGAGCTTGGTCAGGTCGAGGGTCAGTTCCTTCCAGTACGGGGCTGGCTGGTCTATGGGTGTTAGCTGGTCACTGGCGACTTGAGCCTGCTGCGCTTGAATGAAGTTGGAGAAATCCTCGACTGCCGACTTTCGGTCAGCGGCTTTTGATGGTGGAGCGTAGCCACCTTGCTTTGCATGATGAAACAGCGTGCCGATGGAGACGCCCTTGCCTTGGTGAAACGACTTCCAATGCGTGTCGATGTCCTGCTCTGACTTGTACTTAAAGCCTTGGCTGCTCCAGTTCGCCCAGAGTTGGTGGCCTTGGGCGCCAAAGGCCGTGTGCAGCGCTTGGCCAATCTCGATCCATGTCGTGTAATCGCTGTCAGGGTTGATGAAGTACAGTGCGGCTGCAGCCTTGCTGTAGTCATCGGTGGAGCTTGACAGGGTTGGCTGGTATTCCTGTTTAGGCCGCGGCACTTCAGCCGGCTGGTTAGAGTTGTCCTGCTCAATGACGCCCCACATAGTGAGCAAAGACAATAGATTGTCATGCACCTCGTTGGAGAGCTTGCCGTTGAGCTTTGAGCCGGACAGCAGCACCGACTTGCCTGGGCTTGTTGGTAGCCCAAAAACCTCTATCTCTTGGCCGCCGCCCAACTTGTACTTGGGCTTGATCTTGTCCAGATCCTCATCAGCCACGAATAGGAAGACATGCCGACCTCGTCCGGAGACGCTTACCTCCGTGAGTTGATCCTGCTGCTTGACCCACTCGGCCATGCGTTTGATGGCGATATTGGTCGCACCTGTGGAGTGCTTCATGTCCACATCGAGGCAGACAAGGTACGCGCCACTGGACATGGATGGGGTCTGCATCACGATGCCCAAATAGTTGCCGGCTGGCGCGGCATCCATAGTCAGCACCTCTGATGCGCTGTAAAGCTGGTCAGGTGTAGTGTCACGCGCTACACCTTGGCCGGACTTCTTGTAAGGGATCTTCTTGCCATCGGCAGTGGTGGCAAAGGTGCAGAACACTGCTGATGGATGCTGCTCAATCAGCTTGACAGCAATGGCCTTTGAGTTGGTAAACTCAGTGGCCGTTGCTTTTGGTAAAATACTCATGTTGTTGATCTCGCGGTTGACGACAAGTTGTTCTCCTTCTGGAGTGATCCAGTTACCCCTGACAGTTCACGCTGTCAGGGGTTTTTCTTTGCGGGGATTGATTCTAGTCCTTGGGGTAAAAGGCTCTCTACCTCTTGAATTCTTTTGCCAATCCATGCCATCACAGGCACGGCCATGCTGTTGCCCAGAGCCTTGTAGCGTGGCCCATCTGGCGTTGGCTTGCCCTTGAGCTTGATGTCGGTGTAGTTGTCGGGAAAGCCTTGCAAGCGCTCACATTCAACAGGGGTCAGGCGGCGTACTTGCATGGCGGTCATGCAAGCCATAGTCTGGTTTTTCACCAATGTGCCGCTTAAATCAACTGGATTGCCAATTGGGTCTAAAGCTGACTGCCAAGGAAATGCCACTGCCAATTGATTGTCTCCAGCATTTGCCCTAAGTGTTGGGGTAAGACCATCTTTAGCATCGCCATGACCAAGCCGCTTCATCTTGCCAGGTTCAAAGGCAATCGGCTGCGCCACCCCATGCACACCCGTGGCGTTCAGCGTGTACATCGGGCCGCCCTCAGTAAACCCATCATGGTTGCCGCCGTTCTCAGGCTTGCGGCCTATGGTGTTTTCTGCGAGGGCAATAGGTTGCGCCAAGAAAGTCTCACTGCCACCGCCACCTACGCCGCCTGATGCTTTAAGAGTACCTCCAACATCAGACTCTTTGTATTGAGCAAGACTGCTTTCATAAAACGCTTTTGTTGGTACAAACATTGGGCAATCAGCATTGATATGTTGGTTCTCTAAACCCATCTTTTTCCCAAAAGACGCATTTAAGGTGCTGCTTATGTCGGCAGGCCATTGCTTGATTGGAGTTTCTACATACCATCCGTCTTCATTGTGTCCAGTACGACTGACTCCAGTGCCTTCTTTAGTGAGAGTGGGAGTAACTTGCCCCTTTTCTCTGCTCGGCGCAGGATACCCGCACAGGCTGTGGCGCTCAAAAAGAACCGCTGCGGCAGGTCGCCAGTTTCCAGCGTATCCGATAACGAACACACGGCGGCGGCGTTGGGCCACTCCGAAGTACTGAGCGTCAAGAACTCTGTATGCGAACCCATACCCGAGTTCGCCCATCCCTCGAAGGAGGGAGGCAAAGTCGAGTCCTCCGTTAGAGGATAGGACGCCGGGGACATTCTCCCAAACCAGCCACTTGGGCCGATACTTTGCAGCAATGGCAAGGTAGGTAAGCATGAGGTTGCCACGAGGGTCATCCAATCCTTTTCTGAGTCCGGCGACTGAGAATGATTGGCAGGGAGTTCCTCCAACGAGAACATCGACATCTGAGACATTTGTCCACTCCTTAAATTTAGTCATGTCGCCCACATTGGGCGTGTTGGGGTAATGGTGTGCAAGCACCTGTGATGGGAACTTTTCGATTTCAGAGTAAGCTGCCGCCTCCCATCCAAGGGGATGCCAAGCAACAGTTGCGGCCTCAATGCCAGAGCAAACGGATAAATACCTCACTTCTGCTTCTCCTTGACCAAGCTGGCAGCAGCATGCTTCTCACCGATCAGGTCTTCGCTGATGGTGATGTCCAGCTTGGCAATGGCCGATGGGGACTTCAGGTCGAATGCCTGCGGGTAAGACTTCAGCGCCTCGTAGGCCAAGGCGTCAGACTTCCAGAACTTGGTCTTGCGACCTTGTCGCAGTGTCCAGCCTTGGATGGTTAACCCCTCGGTGATCTGCCGCTTGGCTGAGTCCAGTACTGCATCCGACCACAGCGCTGCAAGCTGGGCCAGTTCAATGTCTTCTGAGGTGACATGCGGCACTGCAATCGTGTCATCCTTGTCGGCCTGCTTCACGATGTCTGCAAACTCTTTACGGGCGTTGTCCTGCACCTTCTGCCGCATGCTCGGACAGATGGGCTTGGCCTTGCAGTAGCGGCAAGCACTGGTGGACGGGTTGGTCGGTGCGTCATCGGTCAGCGCGAGGTTGGCAGCGGCCAGCAGGTCGTGGCCGTGCGAGATCAGGTCAGCGCCTGAGACTGTCCACTTGCTGTGGCCGGCGCGGGGCTGGAATATGTGCATGGTGCATTGGATGGATTCAGGCGCATTCAACATGCGCATGACGCCCAGCGCGTAGGTCAGCATCTGCTTGTTGTCCTCAGCCTCGACCAGCACTCGGCCCGTTTTTAAATCGACAATATGTAAATGGTCTTTGTCCACCAGCACGGCATCGGCAGTGCCGCCAAGGGACTGGTGCAGCGTCTTGAGGCCGGCGTCCACATTCACCTCGATCATGCGCTTACGGGGGTTCTCCACCAGCGTGTTGATGAAGGTGGCGTATTCGTTGGCCATGTCGATGTGGTCATCGGGATAGTCTTTGGGATTGACCGCCTCGCCCCGCAGGATTTTTTCGGATAGCTCATGGATAGCCGTGCCAATTGCAGCAGCCTCACCGGCTGGCTCATACGGCATCTTCTCTTCAAGCCGGTAAGAGCCTGGGCAGCTCATCACCCTGTCCATGCGAGATGCCGAAAGTCGGGCGTGTTTTCTGGTTTCGTGTTGCATAGCTTTCTCCTTTAAATAATCTGATTCACGATGTTCTGCTTTTTCAAAACCTTGCCCAGCACATTGTGGTCGAGGCTGGCCCTAATCGTCAGCAGGTAGATGACCGGCTTGACCCCTGACTTGTTGATGTTCTCCACCCTGCTGGATGCCTGCTCTAGCGCAGAGGTTGACCAAGTGCATTCGACAAAGACAATCGTGTCGGCTGCACTCAGGTCAACCCCCTCACTCATGGCCGCAATGTTGCCCACGATCACCTTGGTCTGGCCAGACTGAAATGCCGCAATGTTCTCTGTGCGCTTGGTAGACGGAGTGTCGCCCACCACCACCACCGGCTTGTGGTCTTTGAGTTCCTCTACCAGCCCATGCACCACATCCTTGTGGTGTGCGAACACCACCACCGGCTCACCGGATTGCAGCAGGTCGCTGATGAATTCGGACGCCGCCTTGATCTTGCGCATCCCAGCCTCACGCATGATCTCGGCCAGCCCCTCAAAGGCCATCAGGGCGTTTGGATTGGCCACCAAGGCATCGGCATCAAAGGATTGCTCACGCTTGTCTACGGGCAGATCAAAGGTCACCAAGCTCACCTGTGGCTGCTTGTAGTCCATGAAGATGTCTTCCTTCTTCCTGCGCAGCATGTGGGGCTTGACTAGAGCCTTAAGTTCAGGGATGTTGGATGCACCAGACACATCAAGACCACCCCACGGGGGATTCCATGCCTTGCAGTACCTATAGACAAAATCAAACCACCCACCCCTGTAAATGCCCAGGCCGTGGAGAATTGGCCAAAGCTCTGCCGGTCGGTTTTTCATTGGCGTGCCTGAAAGTGCATAAATTCTTGGCACTTTCTTCATCATCAGCATGGCCGCCTTTGTGCGTATCGCCTTCGGATTTCCAAGCCGGTGAAACTCGTCAAACACCACAGTTTTAATTCCTGTAAATGCCGTAACACTGCTCAAAATGTCGTAGTTCACGATGGTGACACCGGCGCAAATAATCTCTGCTGCCTGCTTTTTCCCATTGACAACCCGCACTGGTACGGATGGGTCAAGCCGGTTGAATGCGGCCTCCCAGACTGTTTTAACCACCGCTGGGCAGACGATGATGGCCGGCAGGTGTTGCAATGCGGCAGCGGCGGTAGGTAAACTTTTTCCCACCCTAGCCTGATCGCAGAGCAAACATCTTTTTTGAGCCAGCAAAAAGTCACGGGCTTCAATTTGATGGGGGTAGAGGATTGTCACAAAGCCACCAGTGGGCTGATGTCAGTCCATGTCCTATTGCGTCCGATGTCAGAAACAATACCTTTTGAAATGCCGAAATCTCTAGCAATTTCGCTTTGTGTTGAGCCAAAAACCAACATACTTTTTATGGCTCCGGCGTCTTGAGCATCAATCTTTATGATTCTGGAATTTCTGACATTTGTCTTTGCATCAACCCATCGAGTGTTGCCTGGCTCATAGTTTCCATTGTTGTTAATCCGGTCAAGCTGTAAGTCGGATTTGTAGTCACCTCCCACATCTTTCAAAAACGCCTCAAAGCTCATGTTCCATGTGTCGCACACGAAAATTCCGCGCCCCCCGTAATTGTGAAATCGAGCATGAGATTGGCGGTTGCATCTTGCACGCATTTCTTTCCAAACTTTGTAAATCGGCATTTTTGTCAAGCCATGCGTAGTGGTGGCGGCTTTCATTTTTTCAATAGCAATGCAGCCGCATGAGGTGCTATGACCAGACCGCAAGTGATTGCCACTTGTTTCAGTATTGCCGCCGCAATCGCATTGGCATTGCCAGTAAGCTGATGTTTTCCTGTTCTTTGCCCGATGAAGGACAACAAGTCGGCCAAAGCGCCTTCCAGTTTCATCAATAAATTTGCCCATAGTCTTTTCTCCAAAAAAAAGACATCACCTGCACTCTCCCATTGCTGGGTTGGTCGAACGGATGGGTATCCGCCAGAGTGCATGTGATGTCCTACCCAAAAAAGCCGCGACCAAGCGACAAGCACATCATAGCCTTAAGTCTTGCACTAAAAAGTTTTTAAAGCAACATTTATTTGTGCTAAAGTGCAATTGTCTGGCCGCTTTGGTCAGGCTGAAAACCTGAAAACGATCAACCAAAAGGAAACGATCAAATGTCTACAAGAGTCACAACCGGCGAGGTACGCACCTCCTACTTCTCAGGCTTGCAGAGCCGCAAAAACGAAATGAATGGCAAGGATGAGTACAGCACTCAGATCCTGATCCCCAAGACCGATAAAGAAACGCTGGCCGCTTTGAAGGCAGCAGCCAAAGAAGCGCTGGTCGCCAAGTTCGGTGACAAAGTGCCGAAAAACATCCGCAACCCCTTGCGTGATGGCGACACTGAAACCAAGACAGACGGGTCGCCACTCGGCAAAGAGTACGCCGGCCACTTCTTCTGCAATGTCAAAAGCACCGCCAAGCCTGGTGCTATTGACGCCCACGGCAATGACCTGATTGGCGCTGACGATATTGTCAGTGGCGACTATGTGCGGGTGAGCCTGAATGCCTACGCCTACAGCCAAGCTGGCAACAATGGCGTGTCGTTTGGCCTGAACAACATTTTGTTGCTCAAGAAGGGCCAGCCTCTGGGCGGCTCTAAGCCAAGTGCCGCTGATGACTTCGGTATCGGCAAGTCGGCTGCACCAACCGCCGCTGCCGCCGAGTCTTCAGACTGGTAAAAAATCGGGGGGAAAGCGGATGCTGGCGTTGCGGTCATAGTTGCCGCCTGATTTCAAGGGTCAACCCAGACGCAGCGAGTACCCCCACCTTTAAACAGTCTGCTTTGTTTTGGCTGGCGCAGAATCCTCACTGGCTGATAAAAGCCGATCAAGCGCAGCAGCCAGTGCATGCACCGACTCCCACAGAGGCTTGACTGACCCTGACATCCAGCGGCTCACCTGTGGCTGCTGGATGCCAGCCTCACGGCATACGGCATTCATCCTGATGCCATGCTCTCTGGCCTTATCTCTGATGTCTTGTACTGATTGCATAAGTGTATTTTAGCAACAACAGATCAATTTATTGACTACTATGAGAATTAGTTTATTTGATGTAAACTTCGTAACACTACTAACTCAAGGGTACAACATGAACAAATTAAGCAAACGCGCAGAGGGAGCACTGGATCTTTTATTGTGCTTGTTTATCGGCGGCGGCTTGGCTGCTGCGCTGGTGGCGTGGTGGTCGGCATGAACGAAACACCACCCCCATCATTGAACAAGACACTCGGGGTCTATGTCCCCCTTGAACTGAAACCCTTCACAGGCCGACCTGGTGCTATGGATGCATTCAAGCTGCCGTCCCTGATTGGCAATGTGCAGGTCTTCAGGAAAGATGCAGACAAGCTATGAGTGAGCCAGTCCTTGAGCCAGCGCTGGTGGCCGCCATCGAACTGATGGACGATCTGCTGAGTCCAGAGGTCTATGGCCATGCAATCCCCAAGGATGCCCACACTCGGGCCTTTGTGGTGCGTGCCATGCTGCGCCGCGAGTACACCCGCAGGATGCAAGATGCGCGGATTAAAGCCGGTCTATAGGGCCGGCATCATCCGGCTGCTGAGCATTGGCCCGTTGAGTGTGGCCGAGATCGCTGTGCGTCTGCCATGCGCTCTGGCCACCGCCTACGACAATGTCAGAGCACTGCGCAAGGCCAAGGTGGTGCGGGTGCATGGCTATGAAAAGTCCGGCAACATGACCACGGCCTTGCTGACGATGGGCAGTGAGCCGGATGCACCAAGGCCGCTGTCGTTCACCGCCGCCGAGCGCATGCGCAAAAAGCGCCACAAGATGTCGGCAGACGATAAGGATTTTCTGAATGCACGCCGCCGTCAGAGGAATCGAAAGATCAAGATCGACCCACTGACAGCGGCATTTTTTGGGGGGATGCGTTAGGGCTGGTTATCGACCAAGCAGGCCGTATGGTGGAGCAGACGGCCTCAGTTCTTCATCATCAGGCATTCTTGGTTTGGCTGCCTCAATGTTGAACAGTCCTTGACCACCCGTATATTGCAACATCGGGTTGAATGGTGACGCCATGTAATTAAACAAAGGGTCAAGAGTGTTGCCGTACAGATTCTGCATGCCTGGAGACAGATAAGCCCTTGTAGCCAAAGCCGGAGTGCCTAAAGCTAAGGCCGTGCCAAGAATAGGATCACCTGTCAATGCTGTACCGCTGGCCATAGCAGCCCCGACCTTTGCAGGCATTGAGGTCAGCATGTTCGTCATGGTTATTCGTTCAGAAGAGCCAGATGTAGGCACTTTTGCTTTTAACGCTGACTGTGCGACCTGCGCCAAGTCTGTCAATGTTGCGGCATTTTCTGGCCCGAGAATTTGCGGCAATGTTGTGGGTGATGCCTTCACATCTTTAATTAAGTTCTTGCCAAATTTAGTGATGTCCATCTCTCCAGTGGGGAACATAGAGTTCAACTGGATGTCAGCCAAAATTGCTTGAGCCATAGATGTCTTCTCTGTCTCGTTCATCAATGGCAAAACTTTGTTGGCAAAACTGTCTTGGTTGCTCATCACATAACCAACAGCAGTCTTGTCGCTGGCAGACTTAATCTTGTCATTCAAATCTTTTGCAGAGCCATAAGAGCCGCGCAACTCTTTAAGTTTTACAACTTGGTCATCCATCCCAGCCAGCTTGAATGTTTCGTCCCTTGCGTCATCAAGAGAATTGCGCAATGCTCTAAACGCTTCGCCGACCTTCGTGCCTTTGTTTGCAAAGGCAAGATCGCCAAACAATTGGCGCTGATCTTGGTAGTCATTTCCTGCAATCTTGCCCCTTTGTTGGTAGCCCAAAAACTCAAACTCAGGCACACCACTGTCAACCAGTTGCTTTCTGAAAGTTGCTTGCAAAGTTTTGTAATTTGCACTTGCAGGGGTTGAGCCTGCTTGTTGCAAGGCCGACTCAACCATCGTCTTCAATTCATCATTTGGCTTGCCAAAGTAAAACTGCTCAAAACTCTCAAACAATGGATCTTTGCGTAATGCAGGAGGAATTGAGGAAAGCAGTTTTCTTGCGTTGAGGATTGACTCTTCAAATTTTGGAACTTGTGCCAAGTCAATATCGGTCTGGGATGCGACCTGTCGAATTTGACTGCCAACATTGTTGACATTGCGTTGTGCAGCACTCTTAACAGCACTCGCGCCAGATGAGAAGGCTGTATCTGGCTGCGCTGGCATCCCACCAAAAAGGTCTGCAACCTTGTTGATGATGCCTTGAGCGTAGTCTGACTGCTTGCCGTAACGCTTTGTAAACTGACCGGCAGACATTGGCAAAGTTGAAGCTGCCGCCTCAAATATTTGAGCCGTCCTGCTTGTACCAGCCTGCGCTGGTGTGAGTGCAGTCTCTCCTGTAAAGCCAAGATTGCGTGCTTTGGCAGCAATGTCAGCGGCCCTTGTCTCTGCGCCCGTTCTTTTTGCTTGTGGTCGTGGCGTCATGGCTGCACCGCCTGCCGCAGTTGCTGCAAGCATTGATGCAATGGTCGATGGAATCGGGCCAAGTGCTTGGGTAGACTCACCGGCCAGTTGTGCAGCCGCGCCAGCAGGAAGTGCGGCAGCAGTCTGGGCCACGGGTCTTACGGCCATCTGTTGCGATATTGCTCTGGCCAATGGGGTTGATGCTTCTTTCGCCAACTGTTGCAAGCCAGAAATTTGCGAGGCTGTACTGCCAACTGCACCAAGACCAGTTTGCAACATTCTTTGACCAGTTGTTTTTGCTTCTGGCACTCCAGCGCTTGTCAAAAGATTTTGTATTCCTTGAGATGGCGTTGTCAGTCTTCCGTATTGACCACCCGTTACTTTTTCCGCGCCAGAGGTTGCTAGATTTAAAAGTGAAGTTAAGGCATCAGCCGCAGGTAGGGCCAAGCCACCAGCAAGCATACCAACTGGCCCAAATGGCGCGCCCATTGCAGCGCCCAGCATGGGAGGCGCAAGACCGCGCAATGCAGCTCCAGCGTAGCTTCCTTGGTCTTGACCTGATTCTGACCTTAAATTGCGCCGTGGCTGCATTTGCGGAAAGACTCCAAAGGCAGCACCGCCAGATGGCGCGGCTTTTAACACCTGTGCGGCAGCGCCTGGCCCGTATGTCTCATCAAACATTGCCGCAAGGTCAGGCCGTTGCGACAACAGGTTGATGTCTTTTGCTGTTGGTTTTTTTTCTGCCATGATTAATTCCCAAATGGATTAGATTCGGTAAATGTAAAACCTCGCAAACTTTTATTGTTTGCAAAATAAAAGTTTTCTTGTTGCTGTGCAAAATCTTTTTGTCTTTTTGCCAGTGTTCCAATTTCTGTGAGTGCTTTTATTTTTGCTTCTTGGCTTACGCTTGGGTTCGCCAAGTCGCCAACAGCCTTGTCATACCTTTTTGCGTCAGCATCAGATGTCGGGCCGCTGAACTTTGGCGTTTTAAGAGCTAACTGCTGAGAAATTTGCACCAACTGGTCATTTGCTGTTTTGGCATCAGTTGTAAAACCAACAGCACCAGCCAGTCCTTTAATTCCTGATTCAATTTTGCCGCCATACGCTTGAGAAATAAGCGGCGCTGCTCTAGCAGCAAGAGATGCGCTATCTCCAGCAGATTTTGCCTCAGCCAAACTTTTTTGTATTTCGTCAAATTCTTTCTTTTGAGAATACGAAAACTGCTCAGGCTTGTTTGCTTCGGCCTGTTTACGCAAATCAAGACTTTGCTGCGCAATGCTTGCTTGCAAATCTCTTGCCTGTTTTGAAGCTAACTGCCCTTGAGCACGGAATTGCTCCAGAGCATCCTGAGACTGCTTAAATTGGGCTTCCATTCTCAATCGGTTGGCTTCTCTTTCATCTTGCGACAAAGTAAATTGTTGCGCTCGTTGCGTCATTTCTGCTAATTGCCGAACACGATCATCTGCTTTTTCTGGGTCAAGCACACCAGATGCAAAGCTACTTTCATATTGCTTTGCAACATTGCGAATGTTTGCTGGAATCGTTTGATCTCCTGTAAATACGCTGAACGGGTTGTCTGTTTGTGTACCTGCACTTGTAAACCCAGCCCTTCTCAGGTCTGGGACTAATTTTGCAATCTGTCCAAGACTCTCCAGTGGATTTTTTGAAAGCATTGCCAATGCTTGCAATTTGTTGGGGTCGATGGTGAATGAAGTCTGGGCAGGTGTTACACCTTCACCCACTCGCTGACCCATAACATCCTCGCCATAAATCTCTTTTGCTGGAGTCGTGGTTCGTTGGAATACCTGCGGAAACAGTTTTGACATTTGTGCCTGACGATCACGATCTGTCTTCGCCTCTTCCAGCTTCTGATTCAGCAGCAGATCCTGCACCGACCCAGCACGCGCCTGCTGGTAGCCCTGCTGGCCAGCTTGTAGTGCTGAGCCAAGGGCTTGCCCCAAGTTGATGGGGGTGGTGCTACGGCCACCGGCTTGCAGCAATGCAGCAGCCGCCGCCAGTGCAGCGTTGCGGCCCATCAGCTTGCGCTGGTCTTCACTCAGCAGTGCATCAAGGCCAGTGGGCGTGCCGCCCATGCCGCCTCCAAACATGCTGCCAATGTTTGAGAAGTCAAAATCTGTTGCCATTTTTATTCCTTAAAGCAGGGCAAGCAATGCGCCAAGTCCAGCACCAGCCCCACCACTGATTGCGCCGCCGCTAAGACCTGCCAACTGAGAGCCAGCCAGAGCACCGCCCAAAAGACCAGCACCACGATTTTGTGTGTACGGTGTAGATACACTGCCGCCCAAGTTGGCTGGACTTGCACCCAAGCTGGACTGCACGATGCCAAGTTTTTGCAGGCCGATGTTGCGGATGGCATCAAGCTGTTGCTGCTCCAGAGCCTGACGCGCACCGCCCAAGGCCAGCACATTCTGACCGCCTTGGAGATTCTGTCCACGGGCGTACTGAGCCAACTGAGTAGCCTGACCAAAGCCCTGATTGCGCAGGTTTGCTGACAGGTCAGCGGCTTGCTTAAGTGCAGCGGCATTGGTGAGTGATGACTGCACACCTTGGCGTGAGCCACCAAAGGCTTTGGCTTGTGTAGCGGCCTGACGATCTCTGAGGTCTGCCATCTGGCGGCTCGACTCAATATCGGCAAGACTGCGGTCAATGACCTCTTGCTGGTACGGATTCATAAACCCGCCAATTTCCTGACCGGTGAACGGGGTCAGTGATTGGTTGACGATCTGCTCTTCACCCGCTTGGTACAGAGGATTGAATCCGGCAAACTGCTGGACAGGCAATGCTGCCGCAACATTCTGAGCCTGACCAAAGTTTGTGAGAAACGCACTCTTGATGTCAGGATCAATTGAAGTCGTTGATACTTGGTTTCCACCTTTAGACATTTTTCGCCCCTTAGCCGAGTAAAGATTTTATTTTTTTGGCAGGAATCTTGCCATCGTTGATCATGTCCAGCAGCCCTTGGCCGTACTTCTTGACCGCTGATTTTTTGATGACATATTCGCCACTGAGTAGTGCGCCATAGCCTTCGTCTGGGCCTTTAGGATCTGGGCCTTTGAGTCGATCCTTGGTGACCTTGCCGCCCTTGGCCCATCCGTCACTGCCGGAATCAGTGCCGCCGCCAAAGCCGGCTGAATCTCCAGAGCCGTAGCCGTCAGCAGCGCTGGATGCGGCATCTGAAACGCTTTGACCTGATGAAATTCCCTCACTGGCAGATATAGCATCAATATCATTTGCAACAGTCGCCGCTTCCGCTGCTGCTTCGGCAGCAGCTTGTTCAGCCGCTGCATTCATCGCCCCAATCTCACTGGCGCGAAAGCTCTCTTTGGCCGACTGATATGCGGCAGGGTTGACGCCCATTGCAATCAAACTCTGGTCGCTGACAAAGCCTGGATTCATTGCTCTTTGCAAAGCACCCAAACCTGTATATCCAAAAGCCTTTTGGCCCAATTGAGTGATGGTCGCCATCGTTGGATTTGCAGCGTAATAGGCCGCCTGTTCCGCAGGGGTCATGCTGCTCCACGCACTGGGTGCAGCAGGCTCAGAGCCACCGCCGCCACCACCGCCGCCAAAGCCAAGCTGACCAATTGCTCTTGGCGCATTGCTGTACAGATTGGGGTTGTAGCCGCCTTGAAAATTATTGTAGCCACCCGACATGCTGGCGTATGGGTTTTGCAGCAGTGGCATTTGACCCATGATTCGCTGGTACGGAGTAGCACTGCTACCTTGCCCCATGATTTGCTGGTACTGATCCGGCATAGGCAATGCTTGGTTTCGCAAAAATTGACGGCGCTCAAATTCGCCAATGCCAGCAGACGGGTCAAATGTCTCAGTAATAGGCACTGAGGGTGACAGGGGCAAACTGCCAAGCAAAGTCTCAGGATACGGAGTTCCGTCCTGACGATAGGTTTGATTTACACCAGCGGCTCTTGCTAGCGCTGGGTTGCCATACACTTTCCCGTCAGGGCCATAAACAAGCTGCTGTGTAGTTACTTCACCACCTTGACTCATATCAACTCCTTTGAAAGAATAAACCACTGAGGCTCATATCCCTCGTCTTTTAAAAATGTACGCTCCCAGCCTTTACGGCCAGCAAGCGTCACCCTTGTACATCCAACAGACTTTCCCCATGCCTCAATGTGTGGCCGCATTTTCTTGAGTTCATCAAGATTGCCACCAGCAAGAAAAAAATGTAAATTTTTTAGCTTCGGATAAACAAGAATCTCTGTCACCACCGCTGAACTTTGCCCAGGCCATAACTGGTATCGATCCGACATTATCCCAGCCGCTATGTCATCGAGTGTGTGAGTCCCACCACTGTATTCTAAAGCCGCATCAATCCACTGGCGACATCGGTTGATCTCAAAAATTCTATCCATCATCGCTTGCCGCTGGCCACCGCATCCAGCCGCATCACCCCGATGCGCCAATCAGCCAAAACAGCACCCGTCACCTTGACATTGACCTGCCGCGCCATAAACCGGACATCCGTGGGGTTGGCGGCCGTGTATGGCCCAAAGGTGGACTGAGCGCCTGTCGGGTAATTGCGGGTCTTGAATGAAACCACCGCCTCGCCAAGAGTCTGCTCATCTGGGACAACCTGCCGCACCGACATGAGGTTGTCGCCGTTGCCAAGCTGCACTGGCCCAGACTCAGCAAAAACACTGGCGCTGTCATAGGCAAAGCCCACTTCGTGCTCGTAGATGTAGCCATCAGATGACACTAGCAGCGGGTTGGTGAACACACCCGCATCAGTGCCGGCGGTACGGGCCAATGAGCCTATGTTCCAGTGGTTTTCACGGTAGTTGTAGGTGACATAGCTGTCATTCTCATTGCTGCCGCTGCTTGGGTAGTACCACCAGATCTCGCCAAACTGGCTGTTGTGGACGGCGTAGACCTTGGACGCTTGGTTGTAGTTGATATTGTTAAAAACATAATCTGAGACTTCGCAAGGCAAGGGCTTGAGGTAGCCATCGTATATCCAGAAGCCACTCTTAGCCATCCAGATGGCCGCCGTGTCAATGGCCGCCACAGCTTGAGCCGAGATCAGGCCGCAGCCAGATCCGGCCTTCTCAAAGCCATAGACAAATGGTGCGCCGATATAGGTCGCCGTGTGTACATCCACATCTGTAAAGAGCAGGTTGACACCCTTGACGCGCTTGCCGGCAATCAATGTTCCAACTGTAGCCAACTCAAAATCACCAGCCTGATTGGTGGCCGCAGGCGTCCAGACTGTATTGTCTTCTTGGTCACACCACTGCACCTTGCGGGGATTGCCACCAGCGCCAAGGGCAAACAGGATTCGCTCGGCAGTGACCAAGAGAGCCTTGTTGCCCGTTGGAGCGTTGGTAATGGCCGCTGCTAAGGTCGGGGTTGTAAAGCCAAGCTGCCACTCGTACAGCTTGCCGTCAGCGCTTGAGCAGGCCACCAGATACTCGCCCCATGTGTCAAGTGACCATGTGGTGGCGGGGATCAGCCCGCCAAGATCAGGTCGGGCCACACCATAAGCGTATGAGCCATAAGTGCCGTAGCCGTAGCCAGTTTTGATCGTGGCATCGGCAATGCCGGCAGTGATGCCGGTTGGTGTGATTTCCTTGAGTGTCCCCGCCTCGTTCATGGCGTAGAGTTTGGATTGAGTGCCGGCGGCAATAAATCGCTCTCCGCTGTTGTTGCGCCAAGTGATGAAACCCCTGCACAAACCCGTCATCTGGCTTGCCGAGCGCTTCCTCCAGCCGCCAATAGGCCGCAAGGTGTTCTCGTACCAGCGCACCAGATTCGCGTCATACCAGCGGCCTGCTGCTTGGTACTCTGTGCCGTTTCTGTAGATGCCTGGTGGTAGTTTTAGTGGGATGTACATGGCTATATTGTCGGTAGGTTGGACACAAAGCTCATCGTGACGATGGCCGATGGCACTGCTGGTCGGGTTGGGCTGGCGCTGGCAGCGTACTGCTCAATTTGAACACCGATGTCGGTTGGCCTCCACATGATCTCCACATAATCAGTCGCATTCAAGCTCACAAAGTAATTTATGGCCGCAATGATGTGGAACGGGTCGCCAGCACCTTTTCTAGGTGCAAAGCCAAATCTACTATTTGAATTGGCCACATTTGTACCATTGACCCGAAACCAGACATCCACATCCTGAGACGAATTTGTCGTATTTGTAAACTGAATGGAAAATTGCAAGTTCCAGATTCCGCTGTCGGCCACTGTGATTCGACTGTTGCTGGCTATTGTCACGCCATTGCTAAAGTCTGTCGTGTTGAATGTGACGGCATAGGCCGTGGTGGTGTTGGCCGCCGTCTGGTCGGTTGAGTCCTGAAACGCCCCGTGCGGATTGTTCATAAACTTGCCGCCCCTTGGCCCAAACAGTGAGCCAAGGACGGAAGTCAGTTTTCTGGAAAAAATGTTCAGTGCGCCGTTGTTCTCGTTCAAGTTCCGGCGGTCATACACCTCTGATGGATAACCCAGACTCGGTAGTGAAGGCGTCTCTAATTGTTGCTTGACATTGGCCATGAGGTGATTATTTCACCTTATGCCATGTCTGCGCCTACTTTGCCAACTTCGGCAACCCTGCGACTCCAGCCCTTGCCAAAGGTCGGCCAGTGCGGCAAGTCCATCAGGAATGACAGTCTGCGCTTGCCATAATCGTCAACCAGATCGCCCTCAAATGCCGCCACGGCCTGCAAAGTCTTTGGGCCGATGCCGCCGTCAGGATCAACCCCCACGCACGCTTGCAGCCACTTGGCAGCCCGACCTGGGCCACTGTTTACCGCCGCATCGAACACCACATAGTCCACGCCAGCCGGCAGGTCATCGCCCTTGACCTTGTCCCAATACTTGGACTTGTACATCGGGCCGACAGTCTCAGGGGTCAGGCCGCGCATGGTTTTTTCATCCACCTCATGCCCGACCCACTCCTCCCAGACCTTCTTGGTCACGCCGAGGTTGGTCATGCCGCCTGGATCAGACGGATGGTTTACAAAGCCGCCTTCATGGTGCAGCACTGCGGCCAGTGCGGAGTCAAAGTTTTCTTTCATTTTTTACCCATCTTCATGTCAGCAAGTTTTTCAACAGTGCGGCCACCAAAGTAGGCCAAGAAAATGATCTGGCCCCACTGCCCCAACAACTGGACATAAGACTCTTGCGCGTTGTAGCCAAAGGCAGACATCATGGTGAACAGAAAGAAGGCAATGAAAATTGCAATCAGCGCCATCGGCCTGATGTTCTTTGAAAGCCAAGAGTCTGATGCCATGTCGGCAGTCCAGCGGTCAGTGGTGTTTTGCTGCTCCACCTCAAACAGCTTGGTGTCGTTGGCCATCTTGGCCAACTCGCCGTCTTGCTGCATCTTGATCAGTTCAGCTTGCGCTCTGGCCTTGGCCTCTGGATCTGGGATAAGTTTGTCAATCAGCTTGCCGCCGACTTCTAAAAGTGCTGTAAGGGGAAACATATTTGACCTTCCTAGAAGGGGAGTTTAGAAGCTAAAAAATTGACAATCTTTTTGGAGTCATTGACAGGCAAGATGTA
>Ga0209358_10000820_pt1 | contig 26346 bp, 28 predicted proteins | sample LauGreFa1BDMLBSN_2_FD_187574 | JGI IMG/M metagenome (GOLD analysis project Ga0209358, IMG submission 187574) | Freshwater lake microbial communities from Lake Michigan, USA - Fa13.BD.MLB.SN (SPAdes) (version 2) | ecosystem: Environmental > Aquatic > Freshwater > Lake | place: Lake Michigan, USA...
ACTACGCTGCTTTGCGCCAGGCCTACCGCGATGCCGGAGGACAAGGCGCCTGGATGGTCAACAACGGCTACGACCAGGCCCTGGCCGAAAAAGCCTTGGCCGAAGGCGCGGACCTGGTGTCTTTCGGGCGCTTGTTTATCGCCAACCCCGACCTTACCGAGCGTATGCGCCAAGGCGCACCACTCAACACGCCGGACCGCATGACGTTTTATGGCGGTGGTGACAAGGGCTATACCGATTACCCGATGCTTAAACCCTAATCAAGGCCCTTTCCAACGCTTGAGCAACAAGGCATTGGCCATCACACTGACCGAGCTGAGCGCCATGGCGCCACCGGCCAGCACCGGATGCAAATAGCCTAAAGCGGCCAGCGGAATACCGGCTGCGTTGTAGAAAAAAGCCCAAAACAGGTTTTGCCGAATCTTGGCCACCGTCAGGCGGGAGATGTCCAAGGCTGCGAGGACCAAGCGCGGATCGCCGCGCATCAAGGTAATGCCTGCGGCCTGCATGGCCACATCGGTGCCGCCGCCATCGGGGTTGGACATGGCCATACCCACGTCCGCTGCGGCCAGCGCAGGCGCATCGTTCACGCCGTCGCCCACCATGGCTACCGTATGTGGCTTGGCCCCTGGACCTGCGTGCTTCAAGTCCCGTACCCGCTGCGCTTTATCGCCCGGCAAGACGCCCGCAATGACCTCATCGCTGCCCTCACTGGAATCAAGGCCCAAGCGCGCCGCCATGGCCCGCGCCGCGCCCCAGTTGTCACCCGAAATCATGACCACTTGTATGCCCTTGGCGCGCAAGCCGGCAATCGCCTGCTGCGCCCCGGCTTTAGGCTCGTCGTTAAACGCCATGAAAGCGCGCACCTGCCAAATAGCGTTTTGTAATTGGGCCAATGCAGAAACACTGCTGCCCTGCGCTTGCAGCGCATGCGCTTGTGCGCCGGTAGCAGACGCTTGCAAAGCCTCGCCACCGCCTTGCAGCTCGAGCATCCAAGGCCAGCTGCCCAGGGCATAGGACTGGCCATTTACTTTGCCAAAACTGCCCCTGCCGGGCACGGCCTGCAGATCCTGCGGCGCTACCCAACTGGCGCCTTGCGTTTTCGCATAGGCCAATACGGCGCGGGCCAGCGGATGTTCGCTGCCGCTTTGTAAGCTGGCGCACACGCGCAGCAGCTCGTGCTCTGGCAAACCAGGCAAGGGCAAAGAGGCTCCCACTGCTCCCGCAGGCGGCATATCCGCCACCACAAAACGCGTCAACCTGGGTCGACCCTCGGTGAGCGTGCCGGTCTTATCAAAAGCGACTACATCCACGCGGTGCGCAAGCTCTAGCGCCTCTGCGTCTTTGATCAAGATGCCGTATTTCGCCGCTACACCCGTACCGGCCATGATGGCCACCGGGGTCGCCAGGCCCAACGCGCAAGGGCAGGCAATCACCAGCACCGCCACCGCGCGTATCAGCGCTACTTCCAGCGGCTGGCCTGCGAGCATCCAACCCACCACCGTAGCCAGCGCCACCACCAAGACCACCGGTACAAATACCGCACTAACTTGGTCCACCAGGCGCTGTATCGGCGCTTTCGCGGCCTGCGCGTCTTCCACCAGGCGGATGATGTGCGACAGCACGGTTTGCGTGCCCACCGCCGTCAGGCGCACCAGCACCCGGCCATCGCCATTGATGCTGCCGCCATGGACACGCGCGCCCACGTTTTTGCTAACGGGCATGGATTCGCCCGTCAGCATGGATTCATCGGCCTGGGTCTGGCCTTCGCTAATCAGGCCATCGGCGGCAAAGCGCTCGCCGGCTTTAACCACCACCACATCACCGACCAGCAGCTCGGACACCGGCACATCGACCTCGCCATCCGGGCCCATCCAATGCGCCCGCGCCGGGCGTAAAGCATGCAAGGCGCGTATGGCAGAAGTGGTTTGGCGCTTGGCGCGCACTTCCAGCCATTTGCCCAGCAGCACCAGCGTAATCACCAGGGCCGAGCCTTCAAAATACAAATGCACCATCGCCCCTTGCGGCGCGCGCAGCCATAGCCACACCGACAAAGCCCAGCCCGCTGTCGTACCCAAAGCGACCAGCAAATCCATATTGCCACTGGCCGCCCGCACCGCATGCCAAGCAGCTTTATAGAAGCGCGCACCCAGCACAAACTGCACGGGGGTAGCCAGCGCAAACTGCCAGGCTGCGGGCAACATCCAATGCCATCCCGCAAGCTCGCCGAGCATCGGCAAAACCAAGGGAATGGACAAGGCAAAACCCCAAGCCACCGGGCCAAAACCGGCCCAGGCAGAAGGATCAGGGGCATCTAGCGCCGCGTCCGATTCTTTGGGTTCATAACCGGCATCGCGCACCGCTCTGCGCACCAGGGCGTCCACCGGCATGTCGGCGTTTTGGTTGGCGACATAGGCCACGCGGGCGGACTCGGTAGCTAAATTCACACTGGCGCTTTGCACACCGGGGACGCGCAACAGCGCTTTTTCCACCCGCCCTACACAGGACGCGCAAGTCATACCGCCAATGCCAATATCCAGGGAAAGCGGCACGCTTGTACTTGTTGTATCAGGCATAAGAGAAGCCTTTGTTGTGCGTCAAAAAAATCACGCCCACGCCGATGCACAATGGCAGGAAGCTATCACGCTGTTTTGAAAGTTGTACCATGAACTATGAATTTACCGTGACCGGAATGACCTGCGGCCATTGCGAAAAAGCAGTGACCAAAGCCGTTCAAAAACAAGACCCTGAGGCCCAAGTGCTGATCCAGCGGGACCAGAATCTGGTGCAGATAAGTTCCACCAAGGAGCGTGAAACGCTGCGCCAGGCGATTGTCGAGGAAGGCTATGCGGTCGCGTCTTGACACGCGTCAAGCTCCCTACGCGATAGCCGAAAAAAATACATCGGGCCTGCGCAAAAAACCACCCAACTTTACAAAGCCTTGCCATGGCGTAACACCGGCCACATACAGGCAGCGCACTATAGAGCGGTCCGACAAAGCATCCCGCTCGATCGGAATTCCTAAGGAAACTTGTCATGAAAATTCGTACCACTTTATGGCTCACGAGTGCCACGCTTACTTTGTTCACCGGCTACGCCAGCGCCCAAAACGGCCCACCTAAAGACGCGTCCTCCAAACCCGGCATGTACGCGATGCACGACAAAGACGGCGAGCACATGGGCATGCGCATGAAGCACCACATGCAAAGGCTGAAAACCGAACTCAAACTCTCGCCAGAACAAGAACCCGCTTGGGCTGCGTTGGCGAGCACCATCACACCAATGGCCCGTCCGTCGCGGCCTGATCGCACCGAAATGGAAAAACTCAGCATGCCCGAACGCCTGGACAAAATGAAACAAATGATGGCCCAGCACCACGATGTTTTTGTGGCAGAGATGGACAAATATGCAGCAGCCGTAAAAGCTTTTTATAGCGTACTGACCCCTGAGCAAAAGAAAACTTTTGATGCTAAAGCCATGCCCGGCTGGATGCACGGGCCACACCGCGGTTGAATGCTCCACACCCATTGCGCCAACAAAAAACCCCGGTCTTCGGGGTTTTTTTAGGCGAGCATTTTTTTCAATTCGCCACTGGCAATCAAGGCTTGCACATCGGTTGCGCCGCCCACCAACATGCCTTTCACAAATACCATGGGAAAAGTGGGCCAGCCGCTCCACATTTTGAGCGCATTGCGTTCACGCCAGGTATTGAAATAACTGCCGAACTCCAGGTAACCGTGGGCAATACCTGCTGCATCTAAAGCGGCGCGGGCCTTTTTAGGCATGGGATTGAGTGCCATTCCAACAACAAGTACGGCATGCTTGGCAATCTCTGCTTCCACCCGATCCACCATATGGCGGTGATGGTCAGCAACAGTGGCGCGTACGCTTGGATGAATCCGTGACTCGTCCAACAAATGTCTAGGCATAGTGAAAACTCCGCTAAAGCTCGATTATGGCCCCTCGCTTTTTTATGGGAAAACTTGTACGCCTATCAACCATCCATGGGCCCAGCCGACAAATACAAGCCACATGGCAAATCCAATTTCTACCGTCAAAATCGTAGAAGCTAAGTTTGCCGGCGCATAGACCACTTGATTGCGCTTATCCCGCGCTCTAGATGCTTTGAACAATAAAACACTCCACAGCAACATGCTGCCAAATAAAAGCAGATGGGCCACTGTGCCATTTGCCAGCAAATGTGCCAAAGCCCATGTCTTTACCGACAAGACCATCGGGTGGTGCATCTTCGCTTTAATCGCGTTGCGCGGAACATAGACGGCCGCCATGAATACCATGGCTACCAGAGTCAATAGATAAGCGACATGTTTCATTGCCGGTTCTGGCGTCCAAAGTAATACGGGGGTGTCGCGAGCAAGCCCAAAGCCGTACACCATCATGGAAAACCCGAGCAATGAAGCCAAGGTGTACAACATTTTGAAACGCGTGGGGCCTAATTGAGCGATAAACCACGCGTGCAATGCGTCACCCCCTATACGCAATGAATGGGTACCAAGAAAAACCAATAAACCTAACACTAAAAACAACATAAACAAGCCTTTTACTTTGGTTGGTGTGTAAGCATACGCCTGCTAGCCTGGCTGAACAAGGTTGTGCATAAGATTAGAACAACTAGCGACTTATCCACAGGACTGCTTAAAAATTGGATGTTATTCATGTTCATGTGCAACGATTGCAGTACTTGATACACATGCTATACCTTGACTTAAGTGATTGATCTATATAAAGAAAAATTACTTTACGCGTAAAAAATGGGCACTCTATCTACTACTACTAATTTGAAATACAGATACAGAGAAAAGATAGTGCACAAAAGATCAGTGCATAAGTCCAAATCCATTGAAGCGGCTAATCGTTTGATAAACAGGAATCGATTTCCCTCAGGTAAAATCGGTCCTTCGATTCCACCTCTGTGCAGTTCACTATGCCGGTTCAACCAGATCTTGCTTTTTCTGCCAGTGACGCGCCTGCGTTTGAAATCAAAAGTGCCCAGTTGACGCTGATTGCTTTGTTGGTCAAAAGCCCAGATTTGGCAAAGGTGGCTGCTGAGTTGCTAAAAAAATTCGGTCCTAATGGGGAAAGTCCAGACTTTTTTGATACTGATGGCTTGGTCCTGGATTTCAGTGCTGCCGGTGTAAGGCTTCCACACCCGCAATGGAATTTGCTGCTTAACACCTTGGGTCAATGTCGCTTAGTCGCCAGCGCAGTACGCGGCCTGGATCCAGCGAGTCTGGAAGTAGCAAAAAAATCGGGGATTGCCGAAGCACCACCCGAAATTCGCCGCACTTCAAGCAGCAAAACAATCCCGCTAGAAGTTCCAAAACCCGTCGTACCCGCTGCTGCGCCTGCGAAGGCTGCTAGTGCGACGCCAAGCCCAGCACCTACCCCCCCGACTGCCAGAGAGGGTGCCAATCCGACTATGGTGGTTAGCAAGCCTTTGCGATCGGGTCAAAAGGTCTATGCCCGTGGTGCTGATTTAATTGTGATGGCCATGGTCAATCGGGGTGCTGAGGTGATCGCAGATGGCAATATTCATGTTTATGCGCCTTTGCGGGGCAAAGCCATGGCCGGCGCCAGAGGTAATACCTCAGCTCGGATATTCGCCTTGGCGCTGGAGCCCGAACTCGTTTCCATTGCCGGTGTGTACCGCACTACGGAGCAAGAGCTAGGTCCGGATGTACTGGGTAAACCGGCCCAAGTCCGTTTAAGCGACGACGGAAAAGAAAAAATTATTATTGAACCGTTGAAAACGTAAAATTCAGCGCATTGACCCTCTCTTTGGAAAGATAGCTCTTCATGGCAAAAATTATTGTGGTCACTTCTGGCAAAGGCGGTGTTGGTAAAACAACCACTAGCGCCAGTTTTGCAACCGGTCTCGCATTGCGCGGACACAAAACAGCGGTTATTGACTTTGATGTGGGCCTGCGTAACCTGGACCTGATCATGGGTTGCGAGCGTCGCGTGGTGTATGACCTGATTAACGTCATCAGTGGCGAAGCCAATTTGCACCAGGCGCTGATCAAAGATAAGCAATGTGAAAATCTGTATGTGCTGGCAGCCTCCCAAACCCGCGACAAAGATGCGCTGACACAGGAAGGCGTTGAAAAAGTGCTCAACGACCTGGCTGCCATGGACTTTGAATTCATTGTTTGCGATTCACCCGCCGGTATTGAAACTGGTGCCCTGATGGCCATGCACTACGCCGATGAAGCACTCGTTGTGACCAACCCGGAAGTCTCTTCCGTACGTGACTCCGACCGCATTTTGGGTATGTTGGCCAGCAAAACTAAGCGCGCCATTGAGGGCTTGGAACCGATCAAAGAGCATTTGCTCATTACCCGCTACAACCCGGCCCGCGTGGACCAGGGGCAAATGCTGTCCCTCGAAGATATCCAGGATATTTTGCGCATCAAACTCATAGGTGTGATCCCCGAGAGCGAAACCGTCTTGCAAGCCTCCAACCAAGGTGTGCCTGCGGTGCATATGGTCGGCAGCGAAGTCGCGGAAGCCTATAAGGACGTGATTGACCGATTCCTTGGCAATGACAAACCTATGCGCTTTACCGAGGCGGTGAAGCCCGGCTTTTTCAAGCGCTTATTTGGTGGGAACTAAGAGCATGTCCTTTCTCTCTTTTTTGCTGGGTGAGAAGAAAAAAACCGCCAGTGTTGCTAAAGAGCGTTTGCAACTCATACTTGCCCACGAGCGCAGCGGCCGAAACGCTTCCGAGCCCGATTACATGGCCGATTTGCAGCGTGATTTGATTGCGGTGATTAGCAAGTACATCAAAATCAATCCGAACGATATTAAGGTGCAACTCGAGCGTCAAGACAATCTGGAAGTGCTCGAAGTGAAGATTGAACTGCCCGACGTACGCTAGTTTCTTAGACAGAACCGGTGGCTACGTCCACCGCAGTTTTGTCCAGCACCCGGCGCAGCACAAAACTAGAATGCACACCGGTCACACCGGCGATACGGGTTATGCGTTGCAATAGCAAGGATTGGTAGTGGTCCATGTCGCGCACGATGACCTTGAGCTGGTAATCGGCTTCCTGGCCGGTGATCAGCAGGCACTCTAAAACCTCAGGGACGACTGCAATTTCGGATTCAAAATTTGCAAAACGCTCGGGTGTGTGAATGTCCATGGAAATATGGATGAGCGCTATCAAAGTCAAACCCAGCTTGCGCGTATCCAGATGTGCCCGGTAGCCCAAAATCAAACCCGCTTCTTCTAAAGCGCGTACCCGGCGCAAACAAGGCGAAGGAGATAAGCCTATGCGGTCGGCCAAGTCCTGGTTGTTGATGCGTCCATCTTCTTGCAACACTTGGAGAATTTGTTGGTCGTAGCGGTCGAGTTTCATCATTTGCCTGTATCTCCCGGAGTCCGGGCTTTGCCAGTGAAAACAGTATTTTGAGCTGGTGTACACCTAGCCCGCGCAGTCCTTGCATCTTAGGCTTTGATCGTCGCGTGTTACATTAGCTTTGCAGATGAGGCGTTCCGCACGCCCCGTACCATCCCGGCAGAGGAAGGTGCCCGAGCATTTGCGAGTCGATGCCACAACAGGTAGTTACACCTGCATTGCGACTTTTCTTTCCCTTTTCACCAGTGCCCTGCCGAGCGCGGTGAATTTCACTTTCCATGATGTACAGACAATTTTCAGCGGCACAAGAAGCCGCGACCACCATCGGTAAATACCGAATTGCCGCATTGCCGGCCCAACTTGGCACAGACCAGTTTTGCGCCCAGGTGTCTATCGCCAGTGGCCAAGGACAGGCCAGTACCGATCGCGTCATGCGCTTTACCCCTGTTTTTCATAGCCATGATGCAGCGGCCCAATATGCCTTGGAGCAAGGCATCGGCTGGGCACACAGCGCCATCGGCAGCGCCTAAATCCCCCGAACATGCCACAATCCGCGTTGCGAGCAAAGGAAACCCTATGGCAAAAGAAGAGTTAATTGAAATGATGGGCATCGTCAACGAGGTACTACCCGATACCCGTTTTCGCGTGACCCTCGATAACGGTCACCAGCTAATTGCCTATTCGGCCGGCAAGATGCGTAAAAACCATATCCGTATTTTGGCTGGTGACCGCGTGTCACTGGAACTGTCACCCTATGATTTGACCAAAGGCCGTATCAATTTCCGCCATATCGAAGGCCGTGGCCCCATGGTTCCACGTCGTACTGCCGGTTGAAAATTTAAGCGCCCGAGCGCGCCACGGCGCGCCGCTTGCGCACCGCCGTCGCTAAGCTTTGTAATACCGGCGCCGTCTGCGCTGTACTGATACAGGCATCGGTCACAGAGACCCCGCGCTCTAAGCCTTTCCCTGCCACTTTGTCCTGACGGCCTTCACGCAGGTGGCTTTCAATCATGAGCCCGGTAATGCGCTCGTCGCCCCCTGCCATTTGATCGGCGACGGCTTGCGCGACTTCTATTTGCCGCGCATATTGTTTGCTGCTATTGGCATGCGACACATCGATCATGACTTGCGGCCGCAGACCCGAACCTTCTAGCAAACCGCAAGCGGCCTGAACGTCTGCAGCGCTGTAATTGGGCTGTCTGCCGCCGCGCAAAATAATGTGGCAGTCCGCATTGCCCTGCGTCTCGAAGACTGCAGCCTGTCCCCACTTGGTCATACCCATAAAAGCATGCGCAGATTGCGCGGCGAGCATGGCATCTACTGCCACTTTGATGCCGCCATCGGTGCCATTTTTAAAACCGACGGGGCAACTCAGACCGCTGGCTAACTGCCGGTGACTTTGGCTCTCGGTAGTTCGAGCGCCTATAGCGCCCCAACTCACCAGGTCGCTGATGTACTGCGGGCTGAGCAAATCCAAAAACTCCGTGCCAACTGCTAAACCTGCACTGACGATATCGAGCAACAAGGCGCGGGCCAAGTGAAGACCCTCATTGATGGAAAAGCTGCCGTCCATGTGCGGGTCGTTGATGTAGCCCTTCCAGCCCACGGTGGTGCGCGGCTTTTCAAAGTAACAACGCATCACGATCAGCAAATCATCCTCTAAGTTTTTGGCCTGGGCTTGCAGCCAATGGGCGTATTCCATGGCCTGCCCATGGTCGTGGATGGAGCAGGGGCCGACGACTACCAACAGGCGTTCATCACGCGCATGCAGCACATCGCAAATAGCTTGCCGGCTTTGCTCAACGCGGGCCAACACCGCTTCTGAAGCAGGTAATTGTTCTTGCAGCAAGGCCGGCGCAATGAGAGGCCGCACTGCGCGGATGCGGGTGTCGTCGGTGCGATTTTGGTCTGGGGAAAGAGGCATGGTGGCGGTGAAGAATCAAAACCGGCATTGTCCTGCTAAAACACCTAGCCTTTAGGGCCCAGTAGGACCCGTCCCCATAGCAACAGAAGCCTTTATGATGGAATCCCACCCAAAGGAGATGGCGATGCCAGAAGAAACACGGATTCAGACCTTTGCCGAGTTTTACCCTTTTTACTTGGATGAACATGCAAACCGCACGTCGAGGCGTTTGCATTTTGTGGGTTCAAGTATCGGCCTGGTCTTGCTGATCACCGCGGCTACAACGCGCAACGCCTGGTTGATTCCTTTGTCCTTTTTGCAGGGCTATGCTTTTGCTTGGGTAGGTCATTTCTTTTTTGAACATAACCGCCCTGCGACCTTCAAGTACCCCCTCTTCAGCTTTATGGGCGATTGGCGCATGTGGTGGGATATTTTGCGCGGTCGCATCCATTATTAAGCGCAGCTTGGGGCGGCGTTTTAAGCCCCGTGCGCATCGTTATCCAGCTGCCCCATCGGCGCCTTGACGCACACGCGCTGAGCCCGGAACGCCGAGTTCCGGATGTAAGCGCCCAGCGAGTTGCCAGGCGCCTAGCAAAATGAGGGCCCCGACGCCAAACACGCCCACGACCGGCGAAAACTGCAGCACCAGCCAGGCAATAGCCGGGGAAATAATGCCCGAAACATCACGGAAACTGGAGTACACCGCCGACATTTCTGTGCGCTCTGAAGGCTTAACAGACATCAAAAAAGGCAGACCGGCGCAGGTGTCGAGCAGCACCAGAAACAAGGTACCTGCTAACAAACAGCCCACGGTGGCCCAAGGCCAATGCGATAACGCTGCCGCTGCCAAATAGCAAGCGCTGGCACCCAGACACCCCACCCGGATGGCAGTGCGTACCGAACGCCTTTGCATCCATAGCAGCATCAGGGGAGCCAAAAACAAGCCCATGTTCGCCACCGAACTGGCTATGCCGCCAACTTGCTCGCCCAAGTTATTCTCCAGCGCAAAAATTCCTAAGTAAACAAAAAACATCCACCATCCACAGGAACGCACCAAAGGTAAAACCCAAGCGGTTACTAAGCGCGGTTGTGAGAAAAATCGGATGACCAGCCCCAGAGGGTTCGCGCTGCGTGAATCATGCGCTTGCTCCGCGCCGCTGCCCGATCCACGCGCCATGAACTTGCCCTCTCCTAAGGGGGTTTTCCAAATCAGCCAGGCCATCCAACTAGCAGCCCCCGACAGCAAAATAAATGGTGCCCCACCCCAGACCGATAACAACCAAACACCGGCAAACGGCCCTACCACCCACCCAGCACCGCCGTAAAACAGGCGCATCGTCTCCAGGCGGCTGAAATCGGTTTTCTCGAGATGGTCCAGCACATAGCTGTTGTAGCAAACAAAAGAAATCGCGGCGGCGATGATGGCGCATAAAAGCGCCAGCGTCGTCCATTTGCCTTGCAGCATGCCCAAAGCCGAAGCTACCAAATACAAACTTACTGCGCCTAGATAAACCTGGCGACGGCTGAGCACCCGCACTAGAGCCGGCACCAATAAGGCCGCCATCAAGGACGCCAACCCGACACAAAAATAGATTTCAGAAACCAGTTGCGCACTGCCCCAGGCGCGGTACAGCAGCAAAGGAAAGACCGATAAAGTACTACCCCGGCACAAGGCCTCCAGACCCGCAATACGGGCAAAGGACTCTACGGTTGGTTGCGGGGAAACCGAAAGGGGCTGGCTGGACATAACGCTTATTGCAAGAGCGCCGATTGTGCCCTGCGCTTTGGCGCCCACGATGTCGCCTGCGACAGCGATTAGCGGATCAGCGGCGGCGCCTTCAATTGCTCTGGCGTCGTGAAGTACGCGGTTAGCGAGGCCGCCTGCGCTGCCGATTGCCGCAAGGCATGGCGCGCGATGCTGCGCAAATGCACCTCGTCAGGCCCGTCCATTACGTGCATGGTCCGTCCCCAGGACCAAAAATAGGCCAGCGGCGTGTCGGGTGATAAACCCATGGCGCCGAACATTTGCATTGCACGGTCGACCACTTGGGTTTGCAGTTGTGCTGCCACCACCTTGACAGCGGCCACATCGCTGCGTAATTGCTGTGGGTCGCTATCGGCTTGATCAAGTCGCCAAGCGGTTTGCAAGAGCAGCAAGCGGGCTTGGTCAATCGCCACCCGGGATTGGGCGACCCAGTCCTGCACATTGGAAAACGTCGACACATGGCGGCCAAAGGCCTGGCGCTCACGCACCCGTGCACAGGCCAATTGCAAAGCCAGCTCACACTGCCCGATGCTGCGCATACCGTGGTGCAAGCGCCCTGGCCCGAGCCGCTCCTGGGCCATCGCAAAGGCCGCTCCCGCTGGCCCGAGCAAAGCCTCCGGACCCAGGCGCACGCCCTCCAACAAGATCTCGCAATGCCCCTCGGGCGCAAGGTGGTGTAGCACCGGTATATTGCGCAGCACCTGCACGCCCGGCGCATCCATGGGCACCAGTACCAGGCTGTGTTGTCGGTGTGCGTCCGTGTCGGCGAGCTCCTTGAAATCCAGGTCGCGGCACATGACGATGAGCAGGCGGCAATCTGGATGCGCCGCGCCGGTAATAAACCATTTGCGCCCCTGCAAAACCAAGCTATCGCCCTCGCGCCGCAATGATGTCTGCAAATTGGCTGGGTCAGACGACGCCACATCGGGCTCGCTCATGGCGAAGGCAGACCGCATCTGTCCCTGAAGCAGGGGTTTCAGCCAGCGCGCGCTTTGGCCCGCATCGGCATAGCGCAACAACAACTCCATATTCCCACTATCGGGCGCTTGGCAATTAAAGACTTCAGAGGCCCACGGCAAACGGCCCAGTAGTTCGGCAATAGGCGCGTATTCCAAATTCGATAGACGCGTACCTGGCGCGCTGGTGGGGAGGCCGGGCAGGCACAGATTCCATAAACCCTCACACTGGGCCAGCGCCTTCAGGTCGGCCAAGAATGCTGGCGGATACACGCTATCGGCCACACTCTGATGCCAGGCCGCGTTATGTGGGAGGACGTAGCGCGCAAAAAACGCCTCGGCCTTTTGCAACCAGAGGCGTGAGGGCGCAGACGGGGAAAAATCCATCGCTCTGATTGTTGGCGCCTGTTTGCAAAAAGGTATTGACACACGTCAAGGTGAACCGCCTGCGCATTAGACGACTGCAGGCAGCAGAGCCAGATCTTTGCATGCGCGTTGGATAAACTCTATCCATGCTCCACTACGAAACCGTCCCCGTTACCCCGTTTGAGCAAAACTGCTCCATCGTTTGGTGCGACCAGACCCATAAGGCGGCCATCATCGACCCCGGTGGCGATCTGGACCTGTTGATTGCCACTGCCAAAAGCCTGGGCGTGACGCTGGAGCAAATTTGGATTACCCATGCCCATGTGGACCATGCGGCTGCCACGCAAGATTTGGCAGACCGCCTAGGGCTGCCCATCATCGGACCGCACCCGGGCGATCAGTTTTGGATTGACGGCCTGCCCATGGCGGCTGCTACCTACGGCTTTCCGCCGGCCCGGCCCTTTAAGCCCACGCGCTGGCTTAAGGATGGCGACACCGTTAGCCTTGGCGCGCATGTGCTGCAAGTGCGCCACTGCCCCGGTCACACGCCTGGGCATGTGGTGTTTTATTCGGCGGAAATGAACCGTGCGTTTGTCGGCGACGTCTTGTTTGCAGGCAGCGTGGGAAGGACCGATTTTCCGCAAGGCAACCACGCCGATCTGATGCACAGCATCACCCATCGCTTATGGCCCATGGGCGACGAGACCATCTTTATTCCCGGTCACGGCCCGGAGAGCACTTTTGGCGTAGAACGTGATACCAACCCCTATGTCGCGGGCACTTGAATTGGCGCAAGGCCTATGAGCGTCGCGTCCGTACGCGCCTTCTTTGAGGCACACCAGATCGACATGCCGATAGTGGAGTTGGAGGCGATCACCTCCACCGTAGCCCTGGCGGCAGAGGCCCACGGTGTGGAGCCCGGCCGTATCGCCAAGACGCTGGCATTTAAGTTGGCCGATGGCCAAGTATTTTTGCTGGTGGCCCGTGGCGATGCGCGCATCGACAACGCAAAATTCAAAACTGCGTTTGGCAAGGGCAAGATGCTCGCGTTGGATGAGGTCGAGACGCTCACTGGTCACCCGGTAGGAGGCGTCTGCCCCTTTGGTTTAGCGACCCCTTTGCCTGTGTATCTAGACCGCAGTTTGCTGGCTTTTGATGAGGTACTACCCGCCGCCGGTTCGGTCAACAGTGCCTTGCGCATCAGCCCGCGGCGTATGGCCGAATTGACGCAGGGCCAATGGGTGGATGCCTGCGTGTAGTGTGCCTAAGTCGCGCGCGCCCAATAGACGCCCCACACCACAAGGCCCATACCGATAAGCGCAGTGCCGGCAAACGATTCGCCAAACAGCAACCAGGCCACCACGGCGGTGCAAGGCGGCACTAGGTAAAACAGACTCGCCACATTCACGGAGTTGTTGTTGCGGATCAGCCAGTTGAGCAAACTTACGGCGCCCAGTGATAAGACCAGTACCAGCCAGCCCATAGCAAACACCATTTCGGGCACCCAGTCGATGCGCAGCGTTTCTGTTAGCGCCGCTGCGATGCCGGTGAACACCACCGTGGGAACGAACTGCGCCACCGCACCGGTGCGCCAGTCAAATTGTGGGCAAAAGCGCTTTTGGTACAAATTGCCACAAGTGATGGCCAGCAGCGATATCACGCAAGGTAGCAAGGCTTGTAGCTCAAAACCGGCACCCAGTTTGTTGGCCAGTACGAGGGCCACGCCGGCTAGGCCTAGCACCAGCCCCAGCCATTGCCGACGCACCACCGTCTCGTGCAAAAACAGACCCGCACCCACGGCTACCAGCAAGGGTTGCAGGCCGACCACCAAGGCCGCGACGCCCGAAGGCAGGCCCATGGAAATGGCGATAAACACGCCGCCCAGATACACCCCATGAATGAGCAAACCAGCCACGCCGATGTGCAACCAATCCATGCGCCGCGCGGGCCAGGGCGCTTTGCTCAGCACCGCCAGAATCAGAAGCAACACCACCACCAGCAAATAGCGCACAAATAAAAACGTCAGCGGCTCGCTATGCGGTAAGCCTAAGCGTGCGCCGATAAAACCGGTGGACCAAAGGACGACGAACAGCAGCGGAAAAACGCGGGGAAGGCGAGAGGGCATGAATAGGGTTTAGGTCTGCGGCGACCAAAAGACCGACGCCAAGCGGCCCACTCTAACAGCGCGCAGTTGTGCGATAGGGGGCCCGGCTTGCCCGCATCATTTTCCAGATAGGTCCGCTTCGTAATCGCCTATTGCGCCTAGCTCGCCAGCGAAAGCACGAGCCAAAGACTCAGGATTGCACCAGCAAGGGAATGCACAATCGGTAGCCCTTGCTACGTAGCACCTTGATACTGGCGCCGCCGCCGAGCGTGGGGGCGAGTTTTTGGCGTACCCGGCTGACCAGTTGCTCGACCCGTATTTTGTTGACTTGTTCGGTAACCTCTTCATCGCCCATCACTTCAAAGAGGCGGTGAAAAGTCAATAAATGCGCGGACAGGGCAAGCTCATGCAAGAGCAAACATTCCCGCCCGGTGAGGTCGATGGCATGCCCTCCCGGTGGCACGATGCGATGGCCGCGCAGATCCAGAACCCAATCATTGCCTTCTACCGCAGGCGCAATACGGCGGCATACGCTTTTAAGCACCGTGCTGACTTCATCGGCCCCAGCCGGTTTGGTGAGAAAGACATCGGCGCCGGCTTCGTAAGCCAGCTTGCGGTCAATGCTGCGCACCCGTGCTGTCAACACTACCACCCCCAAACGGGGATAGGCGCGCTTTACGCGCTTGATAATGTCAATACCGTCTTCATGGGGTAAGTTGAGATCCATCAGGATAGCGTCAGGCGCATTTTCATTGATGGCACTACTTAAGTTCTCGCCGTCTTCGAGCGCACGTACCTGAAAACCTTCTTGCTCTAGGTGGTCTTCCAAGCCCAAGCGCAGCTCGGTGTTGTCCTCGACGATGATGATATTGAACAAACTCATAAACGCAGCATTAATTGGGTGCGAACATAACGAATGAGTACCGTTGAACCTGACAAAGACTGATGTCCACGCCTTGTATGCCTAGCAGGGCTGCATGTTGAGGGGGTGCGAATGTAAGGCGACGCGCTATCAGTCTGAGATAGCCAGCCACGACCACACCGTGTGGAGCTGATGAAGCGCGGATCATGCCTGTGTCAAGATCGGGCATGGATACCCCTTACGTCAAAAATCTAGCATTACGCAGTATCGAAGCCGGCGTGCTGCGCGTCGCTTACCTAGACCTAGGCCCATCCGGGGGGGCCGGCTGTGATTTTGTTGCACGGATTTCCCTACGATATCCATGCCTTTGAAGAAGTCGCTCCGCCACTGGCACAAGCGGGTTTTCGCGTGATTGTGCCTTTTCTGCGCGGTTTTGGAGAGTCGCGCTTTTTACACGCCGACACACCGCGATCCGGCCAGCAGGCCGTCATGGGCTATGACTGGGGCGGGCGGGCCGACTTTGTTGCCGTTGTCAGCCATTCCTGCCGCAGGAGGCCCCCGCCGCTTTTGTCGACGCGGTGTTGCGCTTAGTTGCTAAGGCTTGACATACCGAAGCGCTCTGCGTCTGACGCCCCCTTTTTTGGCCGATGGGTTCACCATGCCCCCGTAAGCGCCCCTGGTAAATTATTTTTGGGGCCTGGTTGTGTTGGCACAGCGCGCACAGCGAGAGCCTTAACCATTTGATAGTTTCATCAGCGCTTGGGCTAGCGCGACGAACTCAGCAACCGACACTTCTTGCGCACGCCTTTGCAGGTCAAAAGTGCCGGTGAAAACCTGCTTTTCCAAATACGGCCCGAGCGTATGCCGCAGGAGTTTGCGCTTTTGGCTAAAAGCAGTTTGCACCAGCGGCGCGAGGACTGCGCTGTTGGTCAAAGGTGGCGAGGACAGCGGCACCATGCGAACCACAGCGCTGTCCACCCGTGGCGGTGGCGTGAAACTTTGCGGGCCGACGGCCAGCACGTTTTCCATCTGGTAGCGCCACTGCAGCATCACACTGAGGCGGCCGAAGTCTGCGCTGTCCGGCGCAGCTACCATGCGAAGTACGACTTCTTTTTGCAGCATGAAATGCTGGTCTTCAATTTCGGACGCAAACTCTAATAAGTGAAAAAGAATCGGCGTGGAAATGTTGTAGGGCAAATTGCCAACGACGCGTAGTTTTTTGGATGGATCAGATGCGCCTGCTTTGAGGACATTGAAATCGACGCGCAGCACGTCTGATTCAATTACCTTGAGCTGCCCATGCAGGCGCAGCCTTGCTGCCAGGTCACGGTCTAATTCAATCACGGTGAGCGCACCTAGGCGCTCCACCAAGGGTTGCGTCATGGCGCCTAGGCCTGGACCGATTTCCACCATAGATTGGCCCGCTTGCGGTGCGATGGCTTCCACAATGGCGTCAATGGTGGGCGCATCACTTAAAAAGTGCTGCCCAAAGCGCTTGCGCGCGATGTGTGGCTTCACGTCGTTCCTGCCCGATGAGACGGCTTTGCAGCGACCCGATTAACCAGGGTCACGTATTTCAACAAAAGCGCGATCGCGCACTTCGCGTGACCAGGTTTCGAATATTTCATCTGCGCGTTTGGCGCGCAAGATATTGCGCTCGCGCTCGCGCAATTGTGCCGGTGTGAGCGCTACGGTACGCCGCTCAAGCAATTGGATCAAATGCACACCGAAACGGGACACGATAGGCAGGGCGATTTCGCCCTCACGCAGGTTGTTGAGTACTTGCTCAAATTCTGGAACAAACATGCCTGGCGTAGCCCAGCCCAAGTCGCCCCCCTGCGATGCACTGCTGTCCTGAGAAATAGCTTGTGCCTGGAGTTCAAAACGGGTACTGCCAGCGACAATACTTTCGCGCACCTGCGCGAGCCGCGCGAGGGCTTGTGCTTGGGTTAGGGATGCGTCAGGTCGCAACAAAATATGCCGACCATGGTGCTGGACCATGATGTCCGATAAGCCATTAACCCGCCGCTCGATCAGCTTGAGCAAGTGAAAGCCGGCATCGGATCGCACCCATTGCGAGACTGCCCCGACGGCCAGCGGCTGCGTTGCTGTAACAAATAGAGGCGGATAGCGATCAGCACGGCGCAAGCCTAGTTGACCACCGTTATTCCGATCGGCGGCAGAGAGCTCTTGTACCAGCGCTTCAAAGGACTCGCCGGACCCAAGTCGCGCGAGTATTTTGCGATTCAGTTCTTGGGCCTGCGCAACTACCGCTTGGCCAGGGTTTTCCGGCAGCGCAATAAACAAATGGCCCAGATTAATTTCCTGATTGAGCGGGTCTTTTGCAGCTAGCTGCCGCGCAGCCAAGGCGGTTTCTACTTCGGCATCGCTCACTTTGAGCCGGGCGTCAATTTCACGCTCTTGAAGTCGGGTGATGAGCAGTTGATCGCGCAGTTGTTGGCGAAAGCTTGCAATACTTTTTCCACGCTTTTCCAGACTGGCGCGCAATTGCGCTACATCTATTTGGTTTTGTGCGGCAATATTGGCTTCGGCCTGGTCTATAGCCGCCGCGTCGACACGTATGCCGTATTCCTTCGCTAACTGGAGTTGGGTACGATCATTGATCATGCGATCGAGCACGGCGGCGCGAAGCTCTGCAGCGGGCGGTATAGCCAAGTTTTGCCGGCTTCGATTTTCGATTACCTGTTCGATTTGAAGTTCAAGCTCGGCATTGGTAATCGGTTCAGAGTTCACCAAGGCAACGATGTAGTCGGAACCCGCCGTACTTTGCGCCAGCGTGTTGGCGCTTAAGACGGCAAAGAGAAGCGAAAAAATCCACAAATGCAACTTCATAAGTTTCCAGCTAAATAGTGATCAAACACACCATCGGGTGTTTAGCGAAGGTTTTGGTAACGCGCAATGCCATCGGTCAAGGACTTGAAGGGATCGATTCCGAGCCGGGTAAAGCCTACGAATTCCAGTTGCAACATCAGCTTGGTGTTGCTGGTTTGGGGCGTGAGCACGGTTTGCGTCAACACAACACGTGAAATCCAGCACCCTGCATCGTACTCCAGGCCCAGCAGGCTATCGACCAACTTGGCATCGCGCAAACTGTAGGACAGTCGGCCTAAGCCGTAGTAGCGCCCGGCATCACTGTCCGTTTTACGATCTGCCCATCCCCAGAGGCGATCTAGTGGCCATTGCCAGCTCAGATCGACTTGTTCACTGGCATTGCGTTGCAAGAGGTAGGACAGATTGATGGTCTGAAAATTGCCGGGGTGATAACGCCCGCCAATCACGGAGCGAACGGCAGCATCGGTTTGAATGTTGTATTGGGCGCTTGCGTCTAGGACCCATTGATTCGCAAAGTTGACACGCGAGCCCAGCAAAATATCGCTCAAACCCGTTGAACTGCTCGGCTGGCCGGGTAGCAGGGTTACTTTTTGTTCGTCAAAACGCCAGCGCTGCGCGACGCCAAAACTAGCGACCTGGGCGCCTGAATCTGGATTGAGAAAGCGCGTCGTGAGCCCAAGGGTTATGAGGTTGTTGTCTGAAATTTTGTCATGCCCGACAAATGCATTTTCCGTAAAAACCGAGGTCAAATTCAGGTCGGTCGTAGCTGTGTCGTAATTGGGCAAAAAGCTTTGGTCGACGTAGGGGGTGTAGACATAAAAAGCACGGGGCTCTAGCGTTTGTAAATACTTGACTCCAAAAAATTCGGCATCGCGCTCAAATACCAGACTGCTGTCAACGCTAAAGGTGCTCACCACGCTGTTTGCCGATTGTTTGTTATTTACTACAGAGTCAAATTGGTAAGCCGCAAGATGCGTCTGTACTTTGGGCGTTATGTAGAGCGCTGGCCAAATGAACGGGTAGCTAAATTGCGCAATTGAAAAAGCGCGTTGGGCATTGGGTTGACGCATTGCCAAACTGTCGCCTTCAAATCGGGTTAAGTCGGTGTCTACGGACCAATCCAAACCAAAGACGTTGGCTTGGGCGTAGCGCAGAGTCCATTGCGGTATGCGGTCGTAAGGCGCAGTGACTTGCAGCCCTTGCCATTTTTGAATTTTCAGCATGGAGGACAAGTCGCCGCGGCCCCAAGATGCGCTGATGTCCGTTGGCAAGGTGCGGGGTGTTCCGCCCAGCGGTGCTCCGCTTGTCAAGATGGGACTTGCGCTGAAGTCAGACCAGTAGTCGTTGTCACTGACCCGGTTGATATTGGCAGAAATAGCGATATTGCCAACCGGGCTTGGGAGTTGCCCTGCATGCACTAAGCCGATTCCCCAGCGATCGCTGTCGCGAAGACGGTCATTGGGCATATAACTAAACTTGAAGTCACCCGCATAGGAAGGCTCGAGGTAGCGGACCTGACCCTCGGTATTAACGCCTCGGGTGGTCATAAAGTTGGGCGTCACCGTGAAGTCGTAGTTGGGCGCAATATTGAGGTAATACGGCGTCGACAAGGTAACACCGCTTGCGGTATCCAGGCCAAACAAAGGAGGCAAAAATCCTGATTTGCGTTTTTCTGTGATGGGAAAACTAAAGGGAGGAACCGGGAATACCGGAATACCTTGGAACTCCAGATAGGCGCCTTGCGCAATGCCGATTTCCCGTTCGTTGTCAATTTCCAATTGCGCTGCTGTCAATACCCACTCAGGAACCCATTGCGGGCCGGGCTGGCGCCGGCACGTGGTGTACGTCCCTTGTTTGGCCGTCATGTGCTTGCTGTCCGCGAAATCAGCGCGCAAGGCTTCGCCATGTCCTTTTTCGGCGCCTAAGCTGTAAGTTATCTCGGTAAAAAACCCTTCGAAGCGTCCAACGTCAATATCTAAGTAGCTTCCGGTGTAAACCCTGTCCTGGCCTTCAATGACAACATTGCCACTGGCGCGTAAACGATCTGTGCTTTGTTCGTAGCGCAAGTGGTCCGCCGAAATCACCGTGTCTGACTTGCGCAGCTGCGCATTGCCTTGAAGCTCTGTCTCCGCATTGGTATGGCCGCTCAGGGTATCGCCGCTTAGGTAGACCCAATCTTTTTGCGGCGGGACATCCATCAAACTGGGGCTGGCCGAGAGCTCCTCGTAGGCGGGCGTTGCCTCTTGCGCGCGTGTCAGACTTGAAAAGGCCAGCATCGATACGCCCAGCCAAAGAGCCGCCCGGCAGCGGCGCCTGGCGCTTTGCGAAATCGCCATGGTGAGTTGACGAAGCAGGCAGATGGGTCGAAAGAGTGGCAAGGGGGGTGGTCAAAAAGATGGACAATGGATTATCCATGAGCCCCAATAACCTACCGCCCCATCCATCCCTAAGCCCAAGTACCCCTGCCAGGCCGCATGAGAACGCGTTGACGCAGCAAGCGCCCCCCAACAAGGCCGTCGCCCATGGCCCCCCGGTGCATTGGGAGCAAAGCGACCGACAGCAAGCCTTTGACCGCTGGATTGTTGCTCTGCAGTCGCATTTCGGTCTGCACCCGAACAGCCTGCGTTTGGCGTCGGCGGACGCCAGTTTCAGGCGCTATTTGCGTTTAGAGAGCACGCACAGTACGTATGGGCCCAGCCTGATCGTGATGGATGCACCGCCGGACAAAGAAGACAGTGCACCTTTCGTCAAGGTCGCTGCTTTGATGCACAAAGCGGGCATCCATTGCCCGCAGGTTCTGGATTGGAACCAGGATCAGGGTTTTATGTTGCTCAGCGATTTGGGCGATCACACCATGATGCAGCGCATCGACCCGGCAGCCGCACCACCGTTGGATGTCTATCTGGATGCGGTGGACACCTTGATCGCTTGGCAAAAAGCCTCCCAGCCCGGCGTGTTACCGCCGTATGACTATGCGCTGTTGCGCCGCGAATTAGCTTTGTTTCCGCAGTGGTATGTCGCGCAGCACCGCCAGTTGCGCCTGGACGACGCCCAAAGCAAAGTGTTGGAACAGGCATTTGAAACCATCCTTGCCAACAATTTGTCTTGGCCCTCGGTGTATGTGCACCGCGATTTCATGCCACGCAACCTGATGGATGCCGGGCGCAAGCATCCTTTGGGTGTGCTGGATTTTCAGGACGCGGTGTACGGACCCATTACCTACGACATTGCCAGCCTGATGCGCGACGCTTTTCTTAGTTGGGAAGAAGATTTTTGCCTGGATGTAACGGTACGCTATTGGCAAAAAGCGCGGGTGGCCGGATTGCCCGTGGGCGATGACTTTGGCGAGTTTTACCGCGCCGTGGAGTGGATGGGTCTACAGCGACATATCAAAATCGCCGGCATCTTCGCCCGTCTCACCTTGCGCGACGGCAAGCCGAAATACCTCGCGGACACGCCACGTTTTATCGCTTATATCCGCGCCACGTGTGCCCGCTATCGAGAGCTCAAACCCTTGTTGCGACTCGTGGAGCGTATTGAAGGCATAGAACCGCCCCAGGCGTTCTCTTTTGGTAGGGTCTAGGCGCTTGTAGCCCCTTGTTTGCACCACACCGCTAAGCGCTTCGCATACATGCCTCGTTTTTACTGTCCGACCCCCTTGCAAACCGGCGCCGTGCTCGACCTGCCGCCCGGCCCGGCGCGCCATGTGCAAGTTTTGCGCATGCAGCCAGGCCAGACGATTACCCTGTTCAACCGCGGCCCTGGCTGGGATGCAGGCTTGCAAGCCGCTGCGCCGTCCGGCGAGTATGAAGCCAAAATCACGCTGATGGGCCGCAGCCAAGTGCAGGTGCAAATTGGGGTACACAGCGCGCGGGAATGCGAAGCTTCCCGCCCTGTTTCTATCGCCATCGTAATGCCGGCCAATGAGCGCATGGACTGGCTGGTAGAAAAGGCAACCGAGCTGGGCGTGGCGGCGATTTATCCCCTGACCAGCGAGCGCAGCGTAGTGCGATTGAGCGGGGAGCGCGCGGATAAAAAAATTGCGCACTGGCAAGCCGTAGCGATTGCAGCCTGCGAACAGTGTGGCGCTAACCGCGTGCCACCTGTAAACCCGGTGCAAAGCCTGTCGCATTTTTTGCGCGATGACTTGCAGTCCTGCCACATGGATGGGGCCCCGGCGCGGCTTTTGATGTCTTTGCAAGCGGGCGCGCTGCCATTGCGAACTTGGCATGGCATGGCGAGCAGTCAGCCCGTTATTTGTTTGTCCGGCCCGGAGGGCGGATTCAGCCCGGGCGAAGAAGCCTTGGCGCTTGAGGCGGGCTTCGTTCCCCAGTCCCTGGGTGATCGCACTTTGCGCGCAGAGACAGCTGCCTTAGTTGCGCTTGCAACATTGATTTGAAAGCACGCACCCCAACCGGTTGTGGACCCTAGGCCCTTGCTATCAAGCGGTGCCGGTAACGTGTTGTGCCATATCGGTCCAACCCACGTTTAACCAATGCTGCAAGGCCGCGAAAACGCGCGATGCATCGGCTTCGTTAAAGATCTCGTGGTACAGCGCCTCAAAGCACAATGACTGGACGATGGCGCTAGGGGCCAGTTTCAAAAAGTCGCGGCTGCCTTGCGGGCTGACCAGTTTGTCCTGACCGGCAAACAGCACCAGCGTAGGCGTATTCCATTGCGGCGCGGTGGCCAAAACCGCGCGACCGGCCTGCGCAATAAACAAAGCCAGGCGCGCGCAAATGCGGTCATGCACCAGCGGGTCCGCCTGGTAAGCGGCAACCACCGCCGGGTCGTGCGACAGGTATTTCACTTGCAAGCCGTTGCCCACGCGCAGATTGGGCGCGATGCCAGGCAGCGTGGCCAGCAGCATTTTTTGAAAGGCATTAAGGCCGGGGTCTAAGGCGGGGCTGGATAGAACCAGCGCGTCTATGGGCCGCAGACGTAGCGATACAAAGCGCGCGGCGATCAAGCCGCCTAGGCTGTGGCCCAGCAAGACCAGCGATTGCCCAGGTGCCATGGCTTTGCGCGTATGGTCCACCACGGCGGCCAGATCGTCCAGCATGGCGTGTTCATCGCGCATGCTGCCGCGCTCGCCATCGGACAGGCCGTGGCCCCACAGGTCAAAGCTGCGCACCGCATAGCCCCAGCTATTGAGTTTTTGCGCTACGTGCTCGTAACGCCCGCTGTGTTCGCCCAGGCCGTGCACGATAAGCACTTGCGCTTTGGCCAGCGCCGCATCGGCCAGCGGCCAATCGCGCAGCGCCAATTGCATGCCTGGCGCAAGGTGTAGTTTGGAAAGCGTGGAGGTGTCGGTCATGGCCATGCGTTTGAATCAAGGAAAACGGGCAATCACCTGCGCCACTGCCGCAGTGAGTTTTTTAGCGTAAGGCACATGCAAAAACTCATTGGGCCCGTGCGCATTGCTTTTGGGGCCGAGCACGCCGCAGACCATCATTTGCGCTTTGGGGAAGCCTTGGCTCAGCATATTCATCAGCGGAATCGTACCGCCTTGGCCGATGTAGCCGCAGCCTGCGCCAAAGTGCGCTTGCGAGGCTTCGTTGAGCGCCTGTTCAAACCAAGGCGCAGTGTCGGGCGCGTTCCAGCCGGTGGCGCCGCCGGAGGTTTCAAAAGTCACTTTGGCCTGGTAGGGTGCGTTGTCTTCCAGCAAAGTTTTCAGCGCCTGCACCGCCGTGGCCGCTTCCACCAGCGGCGGCAAGCGCAGCGATAGTTTGAAGGCAGTGAAAGGGCGCAGCACATTGCCCGCATCTTTCATGGCCGGAAAGCCCTCTGCGCCGGTGACGCTGAGCGTGGGCATCCAGGTGCGGTTGAGCAAAGCTTGCAGCGGGTCAGTGGTAGTGGGCAGCACCGATTGCGTGGCGCCACTGCAGTCGTAATGCGCCCAGGGAAAGCGCTTGTACACCTCGTCGCCCAAAATGTCTGCGGTGGCGCGCGCCTGCGCCAAGCGCTCGGGCGGCACTTCGCAATGGAAGATACCCGGCAGCAAGCGCCCGGTGGCGCTGTCTTCCAGCCGATCCAAGACCTGGCGCAGCACGCGAAAGCTAGAAGGCACCACACCGCTGGCGTCGCCCGAATGCACGCCTTCGGTCAGCACATCCACCCGCAGCACGCCGCTGGCCATGCCACGCAAACTATTGGTTAACCACAACTGGTCGTAATTGCCCGCGCCCGAATCCAGGCACACCACCAGGCCGACATCGCCCAGGCGGGTGCGTAGTGCATCGACATAGGGCAGCAAATCGTAAGAGCCGCTTTCTTCGCAGGTTTCAATCAAACCCAGAATGCGCGGATGCGCCACCTTCTGGTCTTTGAGTGCGGCGATCGCCGCGATTGCGGCATAGGCGGCGTAACCATCGTCAGCACCTCCGCGCCCGTAGAGCTTGCCGTCTTCGTACTTAGGCGTCCACGGCCCCAGGTCTTTGCGCCAACCGGAAAACTCGGGTTGCTTGTCTAGATGCCCATACATCAACACCGTTTGCGCTGATACGCTCTCTTGTGCATTGCGCGTAGCGGCGACCTCGAAAAAAATCACCGGTGTGCGGCCGGGCAGGCGCACCACTTCCAAAGTCAGGCCTTCGAGCTTTTGCGCCTCAATCCACTGCGCCGTGTTGCGCACCACGGTCTCTAGATAGCCATGGGCCAGCCAGTCGGCGTCAAACATCGGGGATTTAGCGGGAATGGCGATGTAGTCGCTCAGGCGCTGCACGATGTCGCCGTCCCAGGCCTGGCTGACGTGGGCCAGGGCTTGGGTGGTGTTGAGTATGGAATCAGGCAGGCGGGCGGTCATAGGGTCTCCTTGGCGGCGTGCAGGTTGTGCATGATGCCATGCCCGCAACTATCATCCAAGTACGATTTACTTTTGCCCAGGCTTGGCTATGCGAAACACCACAGCAGAGATTCAGGTTTTGGCTTTCGACATCTTCGGCACAGTGGTGGATTGGCACGGCAGCGTTGCGCGTGAAATACAGACCGCTCATCCAGCCGTAGACGCAGATGCCTTTGCCCTGGCCTGGCGCGCTGGCTACCAACCGGCCATGCGCCGCGTCATGGCCGGTGAACTGCCCTGGACTTTGATCGACGATTTGCACCGCATGATTTTGGATGAGGTGTTAGCGCAGTTTGGCCTAACGCATCTGGGCGAATCGGCGCGTGCCGACCTCAACCGCGTTTGGCATCGCCTAGACCCCTGGCCTGATGTGGTGCGAGGCCTGGAGCGCTTGAAAGCCCGCCATATCCTGTGCACTCTTTCCAACGGCAACCTCAATTTGCTCACCCGCTTGTCCAAGCGCGCGGGCTTGCCTTGGGACTGCATCTTGAGCGCTGAAGTGTTTCGCGCCTACAAGCCCGACCCGCGCACTTACCTCGGCGTGGCACAAACTTTTGATGTGCCCCCGGACCAGGTGATGTTGGTGGCGACCCACCACGACGATTTGCAAGCCGCCCGCGCCTGTGGCTTGCAAACCGCCTATATCGAAAGGCCACTGGAATTTGGTGCGCGCAATCCCAAAGATGTGAGTCCGCGCGCAGCCAACCAGTTGCACGCGCGTGATCTGCTGAATCTGGCGGATCAGCTAGGTTGCTAACCTAGGTTTTGAACTTGGCCTGCAGCCAGCGCAGTAGCTCTAACTGATCGCTGGCGGTAGCCCGGCGTACCTGTACGAGGAGTTTGTTCAGGCCAGGGCGTTGAAGCGTTACTTCTGAGGCACCCTTATTGCAGACCGATAAATAGCGCGCAGGTTGATCAGTTTATCCGTGCTTTCGACGGAATTGCTGTAAACCCTCTTCACATTCATCACAAAGGATTCGACGGCCATCAGACGCATGATGAAGCGGTTCCTCCAAAGATAAGCGCTGGATCGTACAACGGCTAGCATTTGTTTCCCAAGGTTCATCCGCAGTAGCACCGCAGGAGTCACACGTTGGCTCAGTATTGTTGAAATTCACGGGCATACTATGGAATAAAAATGTAGTTTCTGTGGTATTCAAAAAACTGTTGCTCCGGTGTAAAACGATCTGGCAACGAGAGTCGTTTACCCTCATAACGATCGAAAAAATTTCGTGCTGTTTTTTCTGTGTGGCCACTCAGTACCGAAGAGGAAAATTTGATTTTGTATTCATCGTCAACGGTCATAAGGCCAGC
>Ga0209358_10000822_pt1 | contig 26293 bp, 30 predicted proteins | sample LauGreFa1BDMLBSN_2_FD_187574 | JGI IMG/M metagenome (GOLD analysis project Ga0209358, IMG submission 187574) | Freshwater lake microbial communities from Lake Michigan, USA - Fa13.BD.MLB.SN (SPAdes) (version 2) | ecosystem: Environmental > Aquatic > Freshwater > Lake | place: Lake Michigan, USA...
GTGGTTTAGCGTCGCCCGTTTGTCGCTCGTCGATCGCGGCTGGACTTGGGTTCTTGCTCACCCCCGTGGCGGCGGCGAGATGGGTCGTCGCTGGTATATCAATGGGCGACTAGAAAACAAGCGCAATACTTTCGACGACGTCAACGCAGTTGCCGACGATGTCATCAAAACCGGCTGGGCATCACCAAACAAACTTGCGGTCCGCGGCGGAAGTGCCGGCGGATTGATGGTTGGCGCATGCATCAACTTTCGACCAGAACTTTGGAGCGCTGCCGTCGCCGAAGTTCCATTCGTTGATGTCGTGACAACGATGAGCGATCCGTCATTGCCACTCACCGTTACTGAATGGGAAGAATGGGGCGACCCACGCATCGAACCATACGCAACTTGCATGTTGCAGTATTCGCCGTACGACAATGTGAACGCACGGGCTTACCCTGCAATCTTTGCAAGTGGTGGTCTCAATGACCCACGCGTTGCATATCACGAGCCAACAAAATGGGTTGCCAAGATTCGTGAGCTTCGAACGAATGATGCACCATTGCTATTGCGTACCGAAATGGGTGCCGGGCACGGTGGGCCGAGTGGTCGCTATGAACGTTGGCGCGAAGAAGCACGAGTCAGTGCATTTTTGCTAGCAACTCTTGGTTAGTAATCACGCAAAAATTGTGATGGCTGCGAGCGCAATGAAACCCGCATTGCGAGCGACATGGTTCCAGCTCAATGGTTTGCTGCTCCACGAACCAAAACATGCGCACACCGGCCGTTCACCTTTTTGCAGTTGACGCATAATGAGCAACGTAAACGCCACCAGTAGAGCAACCGAAAGTGCACCGACTACTTCTGGTTTCAGTTGAACGATCAGCAATGCACCTAATGCAATTTCAAACCACGGCACAATCGGCGCAATTGATTTTGGTGCACCTAACGCTTGCGCCTCAACTGGCCAGCGCTTGCCCATGGCAATCTTTGAGCCACCGGCTACGCACATCACTCCCCCAAGAATGATCGAAGCAATAACACCCAGCATGAAGATCAGGCAGTCGGCATGTTGACCGAGGCGACTTTGCCACGGAAGAAAACCATTGCATCGTCAACATCTTCTGCATGCGACATTCCGTGCACACGACCAACAACAAAAAGATGATCGCCAGCTTCGTGCACTACTTCGACCGCGCAATCAATTGAACCGATGATGCCCGGAAGAATTGGTGACCCAGACGCCGATGCAGTCCAATCAACCCCGGCGAACTTGCTCGTTTCGCCAGCGGCTGGTTCTTTGGCAAACTTCCAGCACAGTTCATCTTGGCCTGCAGCCAAAATGTTCACGCAGAAAGAACCCGATTCGGCGATTGCTTGCCAACTCTTTGAAGCAACACCAGGCAAGAATCCAACCAAAGGCGGATCAAGCGACACCGACACAAACGAACCAATCGTGATGCCATGAGGAGTACCTGCAGCATCAAGACCGGTCACGACCGTCACTCCCGTCGGGAAGTGGCCAAGAACATTACGGAAGTGCCGCGCGTCGATCTGCGAATCGGTCATATCTGCACCCTAGATCGCCCCACGAAGATCGGCAGGTATCAGGTGGCGCACTCCGACTCGGCGACATCGGCCACGAAGGGTCCGGTCTCGTCGTAGTCGGTGAAATATGCCTCGTCCTCTTCGGGAGTCGGAATCACATCAAGGTCGCGCAAGCCGTCGGCGATCTTTTCTGGTCCACCAACGCGCTTCATCCATTCGGCAAATGGTTCAGCGGCATTGCGCTCTTCTGCAAATCGACGAACCACGCGCGCCACACCTTCTGGTGCGGTACGAGCCGGCAGACGTAGTGCCTTTTGTCCAAAGTGAATCTGTTCGTCGCCGACATATCCACCAAGCAAGAGTTGGTATCCCGGCAATGAACGGCCATGAGCACGACGCTCGGCGCCAAACAATCCGATGTCTGACGCATGGTGTTGACCACAACTGTTAGTGCAACCCGAAATGTTGATGCGCACACCGCCAACTTCGGCGAGGCCTTCTTCTTCGAGTCGTTCACCAATGGCTTTTGCCAAACCGCGTGATTGGGTCACTGCGATGTTGCATGTGTCGGCACCGGGACAAGCCACAACGTCGCGTGCCAATTCGGCTCCCGGTCGTGCCATGCCAATTGCTTCAAGGCGATCAAACAAAGTGCGCAGTTGCTCTTCTTGCAAACCACGGAATACGACGTTCTGACGGTTTGACAAACGAACATCGGCACCAAGCTCGCGCTGAATATCGGCGAGCGACTGGAACTGCGATGCGGTGATGTCACCAAGTGCTGCATACGCAACAGCCGAAACCGTGCCCTTGCCGGCGCCGCGAATCACGCTTGCTTGTTCCCAACGTGCGAACGGATCAGACGAACGCAGAGTGACACTCACGCCTTGGCCGACTTCGGTCGCAACGATTCCTTCGGCTTTGCCAGCCGGGGTGTCGCCAGCCGCAATGACTTCCGGCGGAATTCCACCGGGCCACGTTGATGATGCCGGCAATGTGTGACGAATCTTGATGACACGTCGACGTACTTCGTCGATGCCCAGTTGATCGACAACCCACTTCAGACGAGCACGCAACTTGTTGTCACGGTTACCCGTTTGTTCAAATAAGCGCAACACCGATTCAATTGTTGGCAAGAGATCTTCACGGCTCGTGAAATCTTCAAGAGACTGAGCGGGGTGTGGCGTGGCTCCAAGTCCACCAGCGATGTACACGCGGAATCCGACTTCGGTTGAACCGTCTTCACGTTGGCGCGTGGCACCGACAACGCCGACATCGTTGAACATCGCCTGACCACAGTCGGTGCTGCAACCAGAGAAGTTGACCTTGAACTTGCGCGGCAAACGCTGACCGAGCGGATTGCGCACGAAGTGTCGATGAACTGCTTCGGCCCACGGGGTGACATCAAGTTTTTCGTACGGGCAAGCGCCCGCGAGGTGGCATGCCATGACGTTACGAACGGTGTCTCCACATGCTTCACGCGAGGTCAGGCCAACAGCAGCCAGACGACGCAATAAGTCGGGAATTCGAGCCAACTGCACAAAGTGGAACTGAATGTTTTGGCGCGTTGTGATGTGTCCCCAACCACGCGAGAACTCGGTAGAAAGTTCACTCATGAGTTCCATCTGCTCGGGCGTAATGGTTCCGGCGGGCAACTTAATGCGCACCATCTGATTGGTTCCGCCTTGGCGTTGGCCGTAGACGCCATTGTTGAGACGCATCACGCGGAAGACGTCTTCGCCAATTTCACCCGCAAGGTATTGGCCAATAGCGATTTCGAAGCGCTCAATGTCGCGCATCTGCTCGGCGTCAAGATCACGGGGTTGAGGTGCTGGTGCAATTGTCATCATGGTTCCTATCTAGAGAATCGTCCGAATAGTTAGTCGCTGATTAGCGACCGACGTCTTCGCCTACTTCACGTAACGCATCATTAATTGCGCCGCGTAAACGGCGCGCACTGTCGGCCGAGAGATGGGCAACAAGCCCAGTTCCTGGTCGACCTAAATCTTCAACTGTCAACACCACTCGTGGAGTTGCATCGTCGTAGTCATCACAAATTGCGATTGCCCAAGACACTGGCAGCGCGTCTTCGGCACCAGGCGGCAGTTCACTTTCGGTGATGGGCTGATCATCAATCGAGCGACGCATGACCAGCCTTTCGTGCCCAAGCCGATGTTTTGGCTGTCGGCGAGAAGTCAAATGCCGCAACTTGACCAATCACGATTGTGCTTGGCGATTCAAGTGGCGCATCAGCGAGTTCACCAAGTGTGGTGCGAATTGTTGTCTGTTCGGGACGCGTGCCGTAACGAATAGCTGCAACAGGCGTATCGCTCGCTAAACCACCCGACATCAAACGTGTCGCAATTTCGGCCCGCTCAGAGACGCCCATCAACACAACAATCGTGCCACCAACTTGAGCAAGTGCTTCCCAGTTGATTGAGGTTGCACCACCCTTTTCACGATGACCAGTGACGACGGTGAATCCGACTGACACATTGCGATGAGTGACCGGAATACCAGCAGCAGCCGGAACACCAACGGCCGAACTAATGCCGGGCACAACATCAAAAGGAACTTCGGCATCGATGAGAGCTTGCGCTTCTTCTCCGCCACGACCGAAGACATACGGGTCGCCGCCCTTCAGGCGAACGACATTGAGGCCTTGCGATCCAAGGTGCACCAACAAGGTGTTGATCATTTCTTGTGGAGTGGGAAAACCGGGCTTTTTACCGACATCAATGAACTCAACATCGGAACGCGCCAAATCCAAAATCGCTTGATCGGCTAATCGATCGTGCACGATGACGTCGGCTTCGGCGATGAGTCGCGCTGCACGAACAGTCAGTAGTTCGGGATCACCCGGACCAGCACCAACTAAGAACACGGTCATGCTGTCACCGTTCCTTGGAACGACTCGCGCGGGCATGACATATGAATGTTGTGGCTCGCCACAATCTTTTCAATGATGGGCTTCCAGTCAACATCTTCGGTGCTGCGACCATCAGCATGAATCAGTACACGCTCTTGCGCCAACTCATTCACAACTTCTTCAAATTCTGGGCCAACTAATGCTTCAAGTTTTTGCCGCATCCACGATGACAAGGCCGGACTGTTACCGCCAGTTGACACAGTGACCATCAAGTCACCACGACGCACAACTGCTGGCAAGGTAAATGCGCAACGATCGGGATCATCGGCCGAATTGATCCAGATACCTCGCTCTTCACAGGTGTCGTAGATCAACTGATCAAGTTCGAGGTTGCCCGTCGCAGTAATCACCAGACGTTGACCATCAAGATCTGTTAATTCAAACGCGCGCTGATGAATGGTGACTGGAAGCCCCGAAAAATCGCCGACAACGTCTGGGGCGACAACAGTGACTCGTGCGCCCGCTGCCAAAAGTTGTTCAGTTTTGCGTAATCCGATACGCCCTGCACCAACGACCAAGCACGACCGACCTTCAAGATTGAGGTTGATCGGGAATTGGTTCTTGGTCATTCGTTATCTCGAATCATTAACGCTGCACACGTCATGCCCGTCGCTTCGTCAATCAAGATGGCAGCACCACCGGGACGATGACGGTCGTAGTTGTCAATCACTAGCGGCACCGAAACGTTGAGGTGCACGCGACCCAAATCGTTGAGCGTCAAGCTTTCGGCTGGGCTATGAGTTGCTGTCGCTACGTCGTGACGCAACTCAATTGCACTCACGAAAGCCTTTGCCGTTCGAGTCTGATGCTTAATGATCCAACGGCTGCCAGTTTCGAGCGGCTTGTCAACCATCCACGAAATGTCGGCGATGATTCGGTCGGTAACAATTGGTGCTTCACTCGCCACGACAGCGACAAGAACATCGCCACGACCGATATCTATGTCATCGGCCAATTGCACGCTGATGGCTTCGCCAGACTGGGCGGTGTCTTGAGGTACTCCGCCACGATCAATGCCGATCACTGTCGACTGCTGACCACCAGGCAACACGCGAATCAAGTCACCAATTGCCAAAGACCCACCAGTGAGTCGTCCAGCGAATCCGCGATAGTCGTGATGTTCAGTTGAGTACGGGCGAATCACCCATTGCACTGAGAGGCGAGCACCGACGTTGTGGTCGCCCGGGACTTCAATCGTCTCTAGAAGGTCGAGTAGTGGCAGACCTTTGAACCACGGCATGTTTGTCGACGCATCAACAACGTTGTCGCCGAGAAGTGCCGAGATCGGTAGCGCATTCAGAACCACTGGCGCTGGCAATGCATCGGCATGAGCAGTCGCTTCAGCAACGATGCGGTGATACGTGGCTTCATCAAAATCAACGAGGTCCATTTTGTTCACAGCCAAGATCACGAGCTTCACACCAAGTAATGAAGCAACAAAAAGATGCCGGCGAGTTTGTTCGGTCAGTCCGTTACGCGCATCAACCAAAACAATCGCAACATCTGATGCCGAAGCACCAGTGACCATGTTGCGCGTGTACTGCGCATGGCCTGGCGTGTCAGCAACAACAAATGTGCGCTTGGGTGTCGCGAAATAGCGATAGGCCACATCGATGGTGATGCCCTGTTCGCGCTCGGCACGCAAACCATCAGTCAACAAAGCGAGGTTTAACGATCCGTCGCCGTAACGGGTGCTGGCTTTTTCAACAGCCGATAACTGATCTTCAAAAACAGTTTTTGTGTCGTGCAACAAACGACCGATCAACGTTGACTTGCCGTCGTCAACCGAACCTGCAGTAGCGATACGCAAAACCATCAGAAATATCCTTCGCGCTTGCGATCTTCCATCGCCGAATCAGAGAAGTTGTCGTCGGCGCGAGTAGCGCCACGTTCGGTGATTCGAGCGGCCGCTACTTCGACTAGCACTTCGTTGACATTGCTAGCTGTTGAACGAACTGCACCAGTACAACTTGCGTCACCAACGGTGCGATAGCGAACTGTTTCTTCAAATGCTTTTTCGCCTGCTTCAAGAACGACAGGCCCGCCAACGCTCAACAACATGCCGTTGCGTTCGACCACTGTGCGACGGTGCGAGAAATAGATTGATGGCAACGCCACATTTTCGATACCGATGTAACGCCAAATGTCGAGTTCGGTCCAGTTTGAAAGTGGGAATGCACGAAGGTGTTCGCCGGGACGAATCTTGGCATTCAACATGTTCCACGGCTCGGGACGTTGTGCTCGTGGTTCCCATTGACCGAAATGATCACGGAACGACAAGATGCGCTCTTTGGCACGAGCCTTGTCTTCGTCGCGGCGTCCGCCACCAAATGCTGCATCAAATTTGTGTTCGGCAATGGCATCGAGCAATGTCACTGATTGCAAACGGTTACGACTTGCACGCGGGCCAGTTTCTTCAACCGCACGACCTGCGTCAATTGATGCCTGAACACTGGCGATCACCAGTTTGACGCCATAATGCTCAACCAACATGTCGCGATACTCAATGACTTCGTCAAAGTTGTGTCCGGTATCGACGTGCATGACTGGGAAAGGCAAACTTCCGGGTCGGAAGGCCTTGACAGCTAGGTGCAAAAGAACTGCTGAATCTTTTCCGCCCGAAAACAAGAGAACCGGATTACGGCATTCAGCCGCAACTTCACGAATGATCGTGATCGCTTCGTCTTCGAGTTCGGCCACGCTCTGCTTAATTTCGGCAGGCGTTGCTTGGGTTCCACTATCAATCATTGTCATGACTTTCCTTTCGACGTTGCCACTACATTCGAGTTGGCATTCGTCGTTACGTGTAATCCGCATTCTGTTTTGTTGTGCCCCGACCAACGGCCGGCGCGCTTATCTTCACCAGGTGCAACTGGTCGCGTGCACGGCCAGCATCCAATTGATGGATAGCCACGCTCAACGAGTGGGTTGCGCGGTAAATCATTGGCGACGATGTACGCCTCAACGTCTTCATCGCTCCATGCGATGAGCGGATTGATTTTTGTCAATTGACGCACATCGTCGTATTGCACGGGTGGCGTTGTGGCACGAGTGGGGCCGTCAACGCGACGGATGCCGGTAATCCATCCGGAGCGACCTTGCAACGCACGATTGAGCGGTTCAACTTTTCGTCGAGCGCAACAACCTTCGACATCAAACTGCCACTGGTCGTCCGGGCGTACGTCTTCAAGCGGTCGAATCACTACAAGTGGAAACTTCAGGCGGCTCTGCAATTTCTCGACGAGCCACAATGTCTCGGCGAAGAGGTATTGCGTATCAAGCAAAACGACAGGTGTGCCGGGTGCATGCGTCGCCACCAAGTGCACCAACACCGGATCTTCAAAACTGGCCGTGAGTACTAATCCAGAACCAAATTCACGATGCGCCCAGGCCACGATTCCGGCGGCGTCGGTCTCGGCGATATCAGCCGTCAGAGGGGTCATCGGGGCGGTCATAGACCCCAACGATATCTAATTCCCGACTATTCCCATCATATTTATGGAATTTCTTGATTTCGAGGTTGTAGTGTCCTGACCAGCACTATTAAATCTGATGGCGGAAGTCAGGAATCCGAAATTCCTGCCGATCAAGGAACTCGTCGACCAGCTCATGAACCCACCCACAAGCCTCGAAACCTGGAAGATTCGACCCCTCACGGGAGCCTTCGGAGCCGAGCTTTCTCGCGGCGATGCCCGAACCGATCTTGAGCCAGGACAACTACTCGCTCTGCTCGAACAACACCTGGTGTTAGTCCTGCGTGATCAGCATTTATCTCATGGTGAACAAGTCGCCCTGGCCCACAGCATCGGCGAACCTACCCCAGCCCACCCGGTTGTGCCTGGGCACCCCGATCACCCCGAAATTCTTGAACTTGATGGCGCCAAGGGCGGCAAGAACGCCCGCTGGCACACCGACGTCACTTTTGTGGCAACCCCGCCCGCTGGGTCGGTACTGGTCGCCGATGTCGTTCCCGAATGGGGTGGCGACACTCTGTGGGCCGATATGCGGACGGCATATGAACGCCTGAGCCCAAGTTTGCAACAACTCGTCGATGGCTTAGAGGCCGTGCATCGCATTTCGCCACTCGCCTATTGGGGCGAGCCTTTTGATTCGGCAATGTCACGTGAAGACGCCCAGAAGTTATTCGACGATGCCGCCAAGGTTCCGCCGGTCGTGCATCCAGTTGTACGCGTCCACCCGAGCACTGGCAAGAAGGCGTTGTTCGTCAATCCTGGTTTTACAACTCACATCGTTGGATACTCACGCATTGAAAGCGAAAACTTGTTGAAGATGTTGTACGAACACGCGACACAGCCAGAGTTTGTATTGCGGCATCATTGGCAACCCGGTGATGTTTTGTTGTGGGACAATCGCGCAACGATGCATTATGCGTCAGACGATTACGGCACGGCCGAACGACGTATGCGTCGAGTCACAATTCGCGGCGGCAATACGGTCGGTCCGCTTGGCCAACAGAGCCACGTTGTGGCCGACCCGTTGATCACTGTGCGCTAAGCGCAGGGCAACGAAACGACTTCATTTTCAGAAGCCGCGAATACTTCAACACCATGCTTTTCGCCGCGGCGTTTGGCGGCTGCGAGTAACTCATCGACAGCATCATCGCTGCGAGTTGGATCGTGATGAAACAAAGCCAGTTTCTTCACTCCACACTCAATTGCGACCCAAACCGCATAATCGACTGTGCAATGACCCCAGTTGCTCTTTGTCGTGAATTCATCAGGGGTGTATTGAGCATCGTGAATCAGAAGGTCAGCACCTTCACACAACTCGCGTGCACCTTCGGTGATTCCCATCGAACCGTCTTCAGGCATTTGATGATCGGGCAAGTAGGCGACACTTGTTGATTCGTGCGTCACACGAAATCCAAGCGTGTTACCGACGTGGGGCACCAAGCGACTTTTCACTTGCATCTGACCCACATGGAAATCGCTATTAGCTACATCGTGGAAAACAAAAGTTCCGGGAAGCGCAGTCAGGCTGACCGGAAACATCGGAGGCTTAATGATGGACTCAAAAACGTCTTGCACTGTTCGTCCGTCTTCTTGCACTGGTCCAAAAATTTGGAAGTGTGCGCCTTCGCGAAGAGTCGGCAGGAAAAATGGCAAACCTTGTACGTGGTCCCAATGCATGTGCGTGAGCAAACAATGACCTTCGAATGGACCTGTTGTCGGAATTTTGTCTCCGCAGTAACGCAGACCAGTTCCAAGATCGAAAACAAGCGGAGGTTGGTTAGGCGCGCTCAGACCAACACAAGATGTGTTGCCGCCGTAGCGCCTCGTGTCATCACCATGGCAAGGCGTGGAACCACGCACTCCAAAGAATGTGACATCAATGTTTTGAACTCCCCCGATGAAGGTGAACGCTAAATGACAAACAGGGGTAAATGAAATGGGCAAGGTAGGTGACCTTCGTCGCAGTTGGGGTGTGCCTTAATCCGCCTTGAGGAGTACCGTTTGGCCATGGGCACGATTTCGCAACACTCCATTCAGGCCAACGGTCTGAACATCTCGTATTTCGCAGCTGGGCTTGAAAACGATGGTCCGTTAGCGATCTGCCTACATGGATTCCCCGATTCGGCCCATACCTGGCGCCATTTGCTTCCGCGACTCGCCGATGCTGGTTATCGCGCTGTCGCTCCGTTCTTGCGTGGATACGCCCCAACTGAGGTTCCCTCTGACGGTCGCTTTCAAACTGCTGCCTCGGCGATGGATGCCCTCGCTCTGCGCGATGCACTTGGGGGTGGCCCTGATTCGGTCATCATTGGTCACGACTGGGGCGCCGTAATCACCCACATCGCCGCAAATGTTCGACCCGATGCTTTTGCCAAAGTGGTCACCATGGCGGTGCCGCCAGGCAATGCAGTCGGTGTTGCCTTCTTGTCGAACCTCGCGCAGATTAAACGCAGTTGGTACATGTTCTTCTTCCAGCATCCTTTTGCAGACTTTGTTGTTGGAGCGAACGATCTCGCGTACATCGACATGTTGTGGGCCGATTGGTCACCGGGGTTCGATGCGACCGAAGAACTTGAATTGCTCAAACCAAGTTTGCGCGACCCCGCCAACTTGCAAGCTGCCCTTGGTTTCTACCGCGCCACGCTTGGAGCCGGCTACAACGATCCGGCGTTGCAGTCAGCGCAAGATATGTCATCAACTATTCCGCCACAACCGCTCTTGTACATACATGGACGCACCGATGGTTGCATGGGCAGCGAAGTTGCCGAGTTTGCGGCAGCCGAACTCACGCCGAATGCCCGAGCAAGATTCATTGATGGTGCAGGCCACTTCATGCATCTTGAAAAGTCCGCCGAAGTCAACGACATCATCTTGTCGTTCCTCGCCGAGTAAACAACATGGCACTGCCCACACTTCCCGATGGTTTAGTTGTCATTGTTAAACGCGAATGCGAAACCTGTCGCATGGTTGTGCCAGTCATTGAACAACTCACAAATGGATCACTTCCGGTCACGGTCTACGTACAGGACGATCCAACATTCCCTGAATCTCTTGCACCAATTCATGACGCCGACCTTTCCATCAGTTGGCACTACGACATCGAAACAGTTCCAACTGTTTTGCGCATTGAAAGCGGTGTTGAAGTAGCGCGCACCGTCGGTTGGGTTCGCGACGAATGGGAGCGGGTCACAGAGCAATCAGGTCTTGGTCCAAGTCTCAGTGCATTTCGTCCGGGCTGTGGTTCATTGAGCGTCGACCCTGATTTAGTAGATGAATTACGAGTTCGTTTCGGTGCAACGACACTGTCCGCGCGACGAGTAGAAGTCGCCGAGGCCGAAGACGAGTTTGAAGCGATGTTTGATCGCGGTTGGACTGACGGACTTCCGGTCGTTCCACCAACCGAACAACGCGTGATGCGCATGCTCACCGGCACGACTCGCCAGCCAACGGATGTTGTTGCCATCGTTCCGCCCGATCTTGTTGAAATCACCATTGAAAAAGTGGCGATCAACGCAGTCATGGCTGGTTGCAAGCCCGAGTACTTACCGTGGGTGATCGCTGGACTTGAAGCAGTCTGCAATGACACCTTCAACATTCATGGTGTACTTGCCACCACGATGCCGGTTGGTCCGGTCATCGTGTGTAACGGTCCAGGCACTCGGGCGATTGGCATGAACAGCGGTATGAATGTTTTTGGTCAAGGCAATCGCGCCAATCTCACAATTGGCCGAGCGATTCAGTTGATCATTCGCAATGTTGGCGGTGGCCGTCCTGGTGAAGTCGATCGTGCCACACATGGCAACCCCGGAAAACTTTCGTTCTGTTTTGCCGAGGACGAAGTTGGATCACCCTGGACCACGCTCGCCGAAAGTCGCGGGCTCTCACGAACCACTGATGCAGTCACAGTTTTCCCGGGCGAAGGTCCACGATGTGTCGTTGATCAACTCGCGCGCGATCCCGAAAGCCTCACCAACACTTTTGCGGCATGCCTGCGAACACTGCACAATCCCAAATCAGTTTTGGCATTCGATGCGATCATCGTGATGGGACCCGAGCACGCGCGTGTGTATGCCGAAGCGGGCTGGGATCGCGAACGGGTCCTCGAAGAGATACACGCCCGCCTGCAGATACCGGGCAGCGAATTGATCCGTGGTGCCGGCGGAATCGCCGAAGGCGTCCCAGAGCGCCTGAACGGCATGACGTTGCCCAAATTTCGTCCTGGCGGCCTACTTCTTGTTCATGCAGGCGGAGGCGCTGGGCTTTTCTCTGCCATTATTGGTGGATGGGCCAACGGCGACGTTGGTAGCCAGCCAGTGACGAAAGAGGTGTTGCCATGACAATTTCTGGGACCAGTTCTATGAATCGTGTTGTGCTCGACCCAACCAACGAGCGCCGCGCCACTTCTGTTGAACGAGTTGGCCGACCAACATCACTCAAAGGCCTCACTGTTGGCTTGCTCGATATTTCCAAAGCTCGTGGCGACGTCTTTATTGATCGCCTTGAAGAGCGGCTTTCTGAGATGGGCGCTGACGTCAAGCGCTACAAGAAGCCCACATTCACCAAGCCGGCGCCGGTTGATCTGCGACATGAAATTTCTATCAATTGCCAAGTGGTGATTGAAGCACTTGCCGATTGAGGCAGTTGCACGTCGTGCAGTGTGCACGACATCGTCGATCTAGAACGTCGGGGCATTCCTGGCGTGTTTGTTGCATCATCTGAATTCATTTCAGCCGCCGATGCTCAATCACGGTCACTCGGATTTCCGGACGTTGCTCGTGTCTTCACGCCACATCCGATTCAAGATCGAACTGATGACGAAATGCGCGCGTACGCCGATGCGGCACTCGCCGAAATCGTTGCCGCGATCACTCGCGGTTAGGGCAACATCAGTTCGTCATTTTGACGAATGATGAGACCGTCGCTAATCAAGTCATTCACTAATCGCATCGCAATTGCTGCCGAGCGATCCATGATCTCTGGCACCGCATGTATTGGCACTGCACATTCTCCGAGTTGTTTGATGAGACGACCTCGAGCTTGCCGATCTGATCCTGCAAACTTGGCTTGTGCAACACTGACTCCTGCCGACCCCACACTTGGATCAGTGCCGTTCCCACGCCATGAACATTGTTTGTTCAAAGGACACTCGTCGCACATAGGTTGAGGGCGACAGACCGTTGCACCCAAATCCATGAGTGCTTGATTCCATAACCACGCTTCACCTTGTGGAACCCAATCATCGGCGAGCTTTTGCGCATCACGAGCTTTCAGAGTTCTTCCATCAAACCTTGCAAGTACTCGCGCGATATTGGTGTCAACTACAGCCGCATCCTCTTCGAACGCAAAAGCCAAAACAGCTCGCGCCGTATACGGGCCGACACCAGGCAGTGCAATCAATTCTTCAAGAGTGTTCGGCACGACTCCGCCATGTTGCTCAACAACAACTTTGGCTGCGGATTGCAAGTTTTTTGCACGGCGCGGATAACCAAGGCCTTGCCAAAGTCTCAGCACATCACCAAGAGGTGCCTGCGAACAAGCAAGCGCAGTTGGAAACTCATTGATGAAGACCGACCACTTCGGCATGGCGCGACTCACACCAGTTTGCTGCAACATAACTTCACTGACGAGTACATGCCAAGGATCTCGCGTATCACGCCACGGCAACTGACGAAGACGCGGTGTGATCCACGTAAAAATTGATTCGTGAAGACCCGATTGGTCAGTCACGGGTGAAATCTCTCAGGCTTCGCCCCATGCGGTTTCGCCGTTGTACGGACGTTCGCGAGTTGGAGCAAATTCGCGCTTCCAAACCATCACACGGCGACGGAAGTAACACACTTCTTTGCCGTCTTGGTTAAAGCCTTTGGTTTCAACCGTCACGATGCCACGATCGTTCTTTGACTTACTTTCTTGAATGTCGAGCACGCGAGTTTCGGCGTGGATCGTGTCACCATGAAAAGTTGGGAACTTATGCTGCAAGGTTTCGACTTCAAGGTTCGCAATTGCTGCACCACTGACATCAGGAACACTCATGCCAAGAACCAACGAATACACCAAGTTGCCCACGACAACGTTGCGACCCTGAACACTTTTTGAAGCAAACCAATCGTTGGTGTGCAACGGGTGATGGTTCATGGTGATCATGCAAAAGAGATGATCGTCGTATTCAGTAATGGTCTTGCCGGGCCAATGACGATAAACATCGCCGATAACGAAATCTTCTAGGCAACGGCCAAAGGGGCGCTCGTGAACTGTCATGCCACAAAACTAGTCGTGACTTTGCGGATTCTCGGTATTTTGAATTTCAGAGGCCTGAATTTGTTCAACAGATGGCTTCGGCAATTGCCCCGTTCGTTCTTTGGCGGGGAATCGCTCGGAGAAATTGAGAATATCTTCGTCGCCAGTTGCCATGGTCGCCACAACATCACGCATCGGTTCAAGTTTGTTGCGGGCAATGGCCCATGGTCCGACTCGCAGCGATAGATAGCAAACTCCGCCAATCATGATCGGTAGCCAATACTGCGCGATCCGATACGAAACCACGCCAACGACAGAAGTCGCCCGAGGCAAACCAAAACCAACAAGCACTGGCACATACGTTCCTTCAACAATTCCGAGACCACCCGGGGTCAAGGGAATCGCTGCCAAGACATTGGCCAGCCCGAAAGCGACGATCAGTCCATCTGGGGGCACTGAACCACCAAAGGCCCGCAAGAAAACCCACAGCGCCGCCGCGTCAATCAGCCAGTTAGCAGAAGCCCAGAAAACTAACCGACGCAACAGGGCACGGTCGGCTGCAAGTTCTTGCATACGACCACCGATGTGTCGAACAGCTTCTCCGGCTCGATCTTCATTGAGATGCAGACGTCGAGCAACTCGTCGCAATATTCTTTCAGATCGCTCTTGGCCTTCAATCAATCCAAAAATAATGGCGACTGCAATACCCATCAAAATGATTCCGGCAATCGCCGCCGTTCCATACACCGGGTTCACACCACGAAGAGGAATGGAGACAATCAGACCAGACCACAAAATGAAGTTGAGTACAACAGCTGATGCCAAACCAGCCGTCGCAAGTGCAAAGCCAGCATCTGGTCCCGGGACGCTCGATGCAACCATCAATCGATAGCCGAGTGCTGATCCGGCGGCGCTTCCACCCGGCACCAGGCTCGACAAGGCGCGAGTCGACAACTGAATACGAAAGAGATGCAACGCCGACATGTGATGCCCAACTGGACCCAACGCGGCTCGCGTCATGAGTGAATAACAAAAGAGGGCAAGTAATTCAAGAACTAAACCCAAAACCAACAATCCGGGTTTCACATCGCTCAACTGATCGACAGCGTTTCGCAATCCTGGAATATTCAGAATCAAAAAATAGACAACGATCAAAGTGGCAAGCACTTTGAAGGTACGAAGGAAGGCTTTACGTCGCGCGTGATGACGTGGATCTAAAACTTTGTCGGCCCCATCGTGTTTCAGTGGGGCTCCGCCTAGGTCTCCCCCAACCACGTCAGACATGCCCTATTTCTAGCAGTTTTGCGGGCATCTACCGAGCACCAATGTCATGAGTTAACCGGGAAGGCTTCAATGAGAGTCAATAAATGGCGATCAAGCGTAGGTGCAGTCTCGGCAACCCATTTACCTAGATGAACAACAACTAAATCGCGATCGGGCATCACGATGATCCGCTGACCTTCATACCCCTGAGCCGACATGCAACCAGTAATTGATTTCCATATCCACCACTGCAGTCCGTAACCGTGATCACTGTCGTGGTCTGAAGCATGTTGCACGCGCGCCGATTCAACCCACTCTTTTGGAATGAGTTGTTGCCCTTCCCATTGGCCGCCGCGTAGGTACAAATAACCAAATTTGGCGAAATCGCGAGCAGTTGCATACACGTATGACGAGCCGATGAAATTTCCCGCCGCATCAGATCGACCCGTTGCCGAGGTCATACCTAAAACATCAAAAATTCGTTGCTTCAATAATTCGGCAACATCTCCGCCGCCGATGTATTGCCTCAGCAAACTGCAAATGATGTTCGTTGTACCTGATGAATATGACCACACACTGCCCGGTTCATTCTTCAAAGGACGCGAGCGCGCGTATGTTGCAACATCATCGGCTCCACTACCGAACAACATATTGATGACGTCCGAAACTGAATTACCCGATTCATCAATTAAATAGTCTTCAACGAAATCAAGTCCGTCGCGCATTTGCAAAAGTTGGCGCAGCGTAATGTTTCTACGCTCATCGCTCGCCCACTCAGCAATATCAACTGGTGCATCGACATCAATTCCGAGTTCGTCAATCACAATCGCAAGAACTGCCTGCGTCATGCTCTTGGCCATGCTCCATGAGATCAGTGTGGTGTCGTGATCAACTGGACCACCAGGACCAAACGCAGTGTCGGGTTGAACACCATATTGTTCAACGACAATCGCACCGCGATGCACAACAAGAGTTGCAAGAGAAACTCCTTGGCCCGCAGGCGGATTGACCCCGTGATCAAACAACGATGCCAACGCTGAATTCAGTTCAGATTGGTTCACCGACACATCAAGAGTTGCAATGGGCCATCCATGGGTCGGCCAATTCACTCCATCTGGCTGAGGACGAAATGGTGTTAACGAATTCATGATGTGATCGTCTTCTTTGAGGTGATGTCAAGTTCAATCAGTTTCCCCTCAACGGCCGTTGACGGGCTTGAGGCAATGCGGACCGCTTCATCAACTGTGGTCGCTCGGTTCAGAAGAACCCGATAATTCTCTTTCACAAATCCGGCCGCGATCATGTGATCGAAGGCATCAAAAAGGGGTGCGTAATAGCCAGTGCCGTCGAGAAAAACCACCGGCTTGGCAATCAGCCCCAACTGATTCCATGTGAGAATTTCGAACACTTCATCAAAGGTGCCAAAACCACCCGGCAAAACGATGAAGCCAACTGCGAGCTCTTCCATACGCGCTTTGCGCTCATGCATGGTCTGAACAGTTTCTAAAGACGTGAGGCCTTGGTGAGCTGTTTCGGCTCGCACCAAATGCTCCGGAATGATGCCGTGCACTTCGCCGCCGTGATCAAGCACCGAGTCGGCCACCAGCCCCATTAACCCAACTCGCCCACCGCCGTAGACCAAACCCAAGTTTTGGGACGCCAATTCACGACCAAGAGCAACGGCCTCGGCTGCGTATTCGGGTCCTTTGCCCGAACTCGACCCGCAGTAGACACAGACATTTCGCTTGATTTTGGTAGGTGTTTGACCCGCTGACATGCTCCAAGCCTGACACATCTGAGCCTGCGTGCCCGCCGTGACGCTTAACCACCTCACATGGGCACAAGTAGTCGGGTTCTGACTTCTACCTGCGAGCGCATTCATAGGTAGCGTTTCGCCCATGAGTTCAACGTCTGTCACCCCCGACCTGCAATCCGCCAACGAAATCATTGATTTGGCCTCACGAGCCGTTGGCAAGGGTCTGCGCCAACTTGCGGCAATCGGCGGCGCTGACAAGCACCAAGTTTTGGCTTACGACCTCGCGCATGCCGCCTCGGCCGTCGAAACAGCTCGCTCACTTCTTGACTACGGCGCCAAGGGAGCCCACGAAGGTCTCATCACGTGCGCCTTCACTGCCGACATGGCGCACGAGTTAATGACCCGACTGATCGGTCGCGAAGCACTGTGGGGACTTGAACTCAATCCACTGGCAGACGCATCATCATTCATCGCTATTTATCGTGATCCCGAATTTGTTGCGTCACTCGCCGATGTTCAGGGACCTCGTCACCTCGACAGCGATTTCGAGATGGTGCAAGACACGTTCCGTTCGTTCGCTGACAAGGTCATCGCGCCTCGCGCCGAACACGTACACCGCTACAACGAAGACGTTCCCGAAGAGATCATTAGTGGTCTCGCCGAAATGGGTGCCTTCGGACTTTCAGTGCCAGCCGAGTACGGCGGCTTTTCTGAAGGTGGCGAAGGTGAATACCTCGCCATGGTTGTCGCAACCGAAGAACTCAGTCGTGGAAGTCTTGGCATCGGTGGTTCGTTGATCACTCGCCCAGAAATTTTGACTCGTGCGTTGGTCAAGGGCGGAACCGAAGCTCAGAAAGAATATTGGTTGCCCAAGCTCGCTACTGCCGAAGTCATGGCCGCAGTCGCGGTGACCGAGCCCGACTTCGGAAGCGATGTTGCTGGTCTCAAAGTCACCGCTACTCCTGCAGTTGGTGCCGATGGTGAAGCCGGTTATGTCATCAATGGTGTGAAAACCTGGTGCACATTCGCTGGTCGTGCCGATGTGTTGATGTTGTTGGCACGCACCGATCCCGATCGTTCAAAGACCCACCGTGGTTTGAGTTTGTTCATCGTGCCCAAGCCCCGCGGCGAGGCCCACGGATTTGAATTCACGCAGAATGTTCAGCCTGACGGATCGACCGGAAAGATGGAAGGTCGCCCCATTGACACCATTGGTTACCGCGGAATGCACTCATACGAAATCGCACTCGAAAACTGGTGGGTGCCCGCTACCAATCTCATCGGCGAAGAAGGCGGACTTGGCAAAGGCTTCTATTACCAAATGGAAGGTTTTGAAAATGGTCGTCTGCAAACTGCTGCTCGCGCCGTTGGATTGATGCAGGCCGCTTACGAAGCCGCTTACGACTACGCCAACAACCGCAATGTTTTTGGCAACAACATTTCTGAGTATCAATTGACGAAGGTGAAGCTCGGCCGCATGGCTGTACTCATTCAGGCTGGTCGTCAGTTTGGCTATCAAGTTTCAAAGTTGATGGCCAAGGGCGAAGGTACAACCGAAGCCAGCATGGTGAAGGCATACGTGTGCAAGGCTGCCGAATGGGTAGCTCGCGAAGCGATGCAGATTCATGGTGGTTATGGATACGCCGAAGAATATTCAGTGAGCCGCCTGTTCGTTGACGCTCGCGTGTTGTCAATTTTTGAAGGTGCCGACGAAACCTTGTGCCTCAAGGTCATCGCTCGCCGTCTGGTCGAAAACGCCTAATTCTTTTGGTGCAACATCACCGTGTAGTCGTCTCCATCGTTTGATGGATGTTCGTCCCACGTGGAATACACCGCAACTTCTGTGAGTTGCGCGCTCATTGCATCACGTTGATAGTCGCGACGCGAATATGCGTTGGGTCGCGTTTCTAATGAGAAGCCAGATATCAGATATCCGCCGTCATCCAAATGGTCTACTAACGACTTGATGATCGCTGCTTGCGAACTTGGCGCACAAAACAACGGAATGTTTCCGGCCATCATGATCACATCGAACTTTGCGTCGAGTTGAAGTTCGGATAAGTCGGCGACATGCCAATCAATATGCGGAGCCTTAGTTGCCGCACGTTCAATCATGTCTGGATCAAGATCTGCACCAATGGCGTGATGTCCACGCTTCACCATCTCAATCGCTAAACGTCCGGTTCCGCAGCCAGCATCAAGCAGACGGACTTTTCGTTCACCGATGAGTCGTTCAACAAAATCTGCTTCACCATGAATTGAATCGCCGCGCGCCGCCATTGCATCCCAACGTTGGTCGTACTTAGCAAGGTCGACCGTGCGACGCCATTCAATCCATCGTTCAGAAACCCCAGAACCCGGAACCTCACTCATGACAACAGTTCGAGCAAAGATTTCACGCGATAAAAATCGGCACCAGCATGATCGTCATAGGGGTCAAGCAGAACAGGAACCAGTCCCGCATTACGTGCTCCGCCAATATCCATGGTGACCGAATCGCCCACGTACGCAATTCGTGAACGATCAAATTCTGTGAAAGCCGCTAAACCGAAATCGAAAATCCGTGCGTCTGGTTTTGACACACCAACGACATGGCTGTCAATCACAATACGAACCGGAACCCCCGTACCTTCACCTACTTGGCAGACCGCAGATCGCGACAAGATGTCTTCAATCTGTCCCGACGCGTTACTCACGACTCCGATCGGCACGTTTCTCTGATGCAGTTGTTGCAAGGCCTCAACGCTGTCGTGCAACGGCCAACGCCAGGTGTAGGCATTGCGCGATTTCCCAAGAACTGTCGCCGCTTCAATCACATCATGACTCGGAACTCCGATGGTCTCGACATAAGCCACGTTGTACGAATCCCAGTCAGATTCACCCGAACCGGCTGCAGATTTTGCGGCCATCCCCCGGTAGTGGGCTCGGTGATACATCGCCAGATCGGACGTGGCTCCGTAATAACTCAAGAGTGGGGCGAGCACGGTCGGATCGGGGATCACAAAGATGCCGCCAGCATCAAAGAGCACGGCGTCGATTTCATGATTTCCGATGATGAGAGCAGCCACCCGACCAAGGGTAGGCGCGCCAACCGATGAGAGTCATTTGCCAGGTCGTCTTTCTGGCAACTTTTTGGTCACGAGGTTTACCAAACGGGGTCAAAAAGGCGTACCCTCGCATTGTGCGCAGTGCTAAAGACTTCTTCAAGCCCCTTGCCGTCGGTGCTCCCGAGCCCGTCCGCGAGATCCCATTCCGCCCGAGCCGGATGATTCACTTCTTCCCGCCCTCGAACGAGAAGATGGTCGCCAAATTAGGCGACATCATTCCCACCGTCGACATCATTCTTGGCAACCTTGAAGACGGCGTGCCAGCGACCGACAAAGAAGCCGCGCGCGCTGGACTCGTTAACGTCGCCAAGACAATCCCGATGGGCACCACACAATTGTGGACCCGCGTGAACAGCCTTGATTCGCCGTGGGGCCTTGACGACATCACAACTCTTGTTACCGAAGTCGGCGACAAGTTTGATGTCATCATGATTCCGAAGGTGGAAGGCCCCGAAGACATTCACTATGTCGATCGTTTGCTCGCGCAACTTGAAGCAAAAGCTGGACTGAAGAAGCCACTGTTGATTCACGCAATTCTCGAAACTGCTCGTGGCGTTGCCAACGTTGAAGAAATCTGTGGAGCCTCGCCACGTATGCAAGGTCTTTCACTCGGACCCGCCGACTTGGCAGCGAATCGTCGTATGAAGACAACACGCGTTGGCGGTGGACACCCCGACTATGTCGTGCGCGACGATCCCAATGCCGAGAACCCCGACGCCCCGCGCAACACATACCAACAAGATCTGTGGCACTACACGTTGGCACGCATGGTTGATGCTTGTGTCATGCACGGCATCTTGCCGTTCTACGGACCCTTTGGCGACATCAAAGATGTTGTTGCCTGCGAAGATCAGTTCCGCAATGCCTACTTACTTGGTTGCGTCGGCGCTTGGTCATTGCACCCCGCCCAAATCGATATTGCACGTCGAGTGTTCAGTCCACGTCCAAGCGATGTTGCACACGCAATGCGCGTCATTGATGCGATGGGCGATGGCACTGGAGCAATCATGCTTGATGGAAAAATGGAAGACGACGCTTCAGTGAAGCAGTGTCGTGTCATCGTGCAACTAGCCCGCGAACTTTCAGCTCGCGATCCCGAACTCACTGCCGCTTACGGCTTCTAGTACAAACAATCACAAGGAAAATTTCATGTCAGATCTACGTCCCCGTCGTTCAGTTCTCTATATGCCGGCCGCCAACGAGCGTGCACTCGACAAAGCAAAAGGCATTCCAGCCGACGCATTGATTTTTGACCTCGAGGATGCAGTTGCTCCTGATGCAAAGCCCGATGCGCGGCGCAATGCGGTCGCAGCAGCGTTGAGCGGAGAATACGGAAACAAAGAAATCACGATTCGCTGCAATGGCCTTGATACGCAGTGGGGACATGAAGACTTAGCGGCAGCAGCGATGGCCAATGTTTCGGCCGTTGTGATTCCGAAGATCAACTCAGTGAAAGAAGTTGAAGCAGTTTCGTCGGCACTTGCAACTGCCGGTGCCCCAGGTTCAATGAAGATTTGGGCAATGATCGAAACCCCAACCGCCATTTTCGATGTGCGTCAGATTGCTGCTCACCCCCGAGTACAAACTCTCGTCATGGGCACCAACGACTTAGCAAAAGAGTTGCGCGCCACGCAGGTTCGCGGACGTTCACCGCTAACACCGCATTTAGCAACAGCGTTACTTGCTGCTCGTGAGGCCGGCAAAGTCATCCTCGATGGTGTCTTCAACGACGTCAAAGATCTTGATGCTTTCCGTGATGAATGTGTTCAAGGCGCTCACATGGGCTTTGATGGCAAGACCCTGATTCATCCGTCACAAGTTGAAATCGCCAACGATGTGTGGGCACCAACCGCCGACGAAGTTGATTATGCACAACGCGTGATTGCTGCATTTGAAGAGGCGACTGCCGAAGGTCGTGGTGTTATCACTGTTGACGGTCGCATGATTGAAAACTTGCATGTCGACAACGCTCGTCGCGTGCTTGCAGTGCAAGCAGCGATTGAATCACTGAGCTGACAATACGGCTGAGGCAATGAACAATCAGTTGAAGCTCACGGTTGGCGTCAGCGGCGCTGTCTTAGGTCTCATTGTTGGCGTCGGTATCGGATTGATTATCAATAGCGATGGTGGCGATGAACCCATGCGACCGGTTGTCTCTTCGCTTGTTGACACAACCGTTCCACCTATAACAACATCCGATGCACCAATTGCTGTTGCCCCGTAATTTGTTTAGAGAGTTGTTCTGAAGAGATCGAGCGTCCGATCAAAACTCATCTTTGCTGCTGCAGCATCGAAAACTTCTGGTCGAGCATCATTAAAGAATGCATGCTGTGACCCTGCGTGAATGTTCAGAGTTGCATCTTTGCCAAGTGCCTTGAGTTGTGCTTCAAGTGCCTTCACAGTTTCTGGTCCAGCAAAGTCGTCAAGCTCTGCGTATTCGCCAATCACCTTCGCTTCGAGTTTTGACCAATCGGGTTGAGCAGATGGCCAAGGAATGACGCCGTAGTACGGAGCGGCAGCAGCGATTGCATCAGGTCGCTGACACGCCAAAACCAAGGTCAGTCCGCCGCCCATGCAATAACCAACAACACCTACTTTTTGATGGCCGGTTGTCGTTTGCAAGTAATCAACAGCGCCCGATAGATCTTTTGCGGCCTGCGCCAAGTTGAGTCCCATCATCAACTTGCCGGCACCGTCGGGTTCGGTCGACGATTCGCCGTGGTACAGGTCGGGCGCGAGAGCTGTAAAACCTGCGGCAGCAAAACGGTCCGCGACGTCTTCAATATGAGGAACCAGTCCCCACCATTCTTGAATCACAATGACTCCGGGTCCGCCTCCGTTAGCCAGGTACCCATCGCACATGCCGCCGTTTGACTTGAATGAAATTCGCTCGCCCATGTCCCTGACCGTAGCAATAATTCCTGCTTCACTAATCTTCATTGTCCTGTGACAATCATGGGTCTGTTCACCAGTGCGTGTAACGAATAGTCTGTGGCTATGGCTACTTCTACCTCAGCGCTGAATACCAATCCCGCCAATGCACTCAAGAGCGATCGCTCACACGTGTTCCACTCATGGTCAGCTCAAAGCCTGATTAGCCCGATCGTTGTCACCAAGGCTGAGGGCAGCCATTTCTGGGATGAATCTGGCAAGAAGTACCTCGACTTCTCGAGTCAGCTCGTCAATGTCAATATCGGACATCAGCATCCCAAATTGGTTGCGGCCATTCAAGAGCAGGCCGAGCGTTTGTGCACCATTGCTCCGTTCCATGCAAACGATGCGCGCAGCGAAGCCGCTCGCCTGATTGCCGAACGTGCGCCTGGTGATTTGAACATGGTGTTCTTCACCAATGGTGGAGCCGAAGCAACCGAAAATGCACTTCGTATGGCGCGCTTGCATACCGGACGTCACAAAATTCTCACGACTTACCGCAGCTACCACGGCGCAACTGGTGGAGCGATTCAGCTCACTGGCGATCCGCGTCGTTGGCCGAGCGAGCCGGGGTTGCCCGGAGTCATCAAGTTTTGGGGACCATACCCGTATCGTTCGGCGTTCCACAGCAGCAACGAGCTCGAAGAATCACAGCGCGCATTGCAACACTTGCGCGACACGTTGATGGTTGAAGGTCCGCAAACAGTTGCCGCAATCATGCTTGAAAGTGTTGTGGGTACAAACGGAATTCTGGTTCCGCCTCCTGGCTACATGGCTGGCGTGCGTGAAATCTGTGACGAATTCGGAATTGTGTTCATTGCCGACGAAGTGATGTCGGGCTTTGGTCGATGCGGTGAATGGTTCGCTATCGATAACTGGAAAGTCGCACCAGACCTCATCTGTTTCGCTAAAGGCGTGAACTCTGGTTACTTGCCGCTTGGTGGTGTCATTATCAGCGACCGCATTGCTGACACATTCCGCGAGCGTCAGTTCCCGGGTGGACTCACCTATAGCGGTCATCCTTTGGCGTGCGCCTCAGCTGTTGCCAGCATCAACATTTTTGAAGAAGAAGGGATCATTGAGAATGCTCGCCACCTTGGTCGCGACATCATCGGACCCGAACTCGAGAAGTTGAAGGCTAAGCACCCCAGCGTTGGTGATGTGCGTGGTGTCGGTGTGTTCTGGGCTATCGAGTTAGTCAAGAACCGCGAGACCCGCGAACCTTTGGTGCCGTTTAATGCAGCCGGTCCCGCTGCAGCCCCGATGGCTGAATTGATTGGTGCGTGCAAGGCTCAAGGTTTGTGGCCGTTCACCCACTTCAACCGGATGCACGTGGTTCCACCGTTGACGACCAGCGATGATGACGTGCGAGCTGGCATCGCCATCATCGACGAAGTCCTCACCCTCGCCGACGCCCACTACACCGGCAAATAACTCCACCTCTTTTTGGAACTTTCGCGCCACTCTGTACTTTTGGTTCCACCTGTCGGAACCAAAAGTACAGAGTGGCTCAATTGGTGCGGGTGGTGAGGGCGACGCCGATGAGGGCGACCGCAAGGCCCACAACCGCCAACACGCCCAAACGTTCCCCGAACAACGCCGCACCTTCAATCGTGCTCAGTGCCGGTGTCAAGAAGAACAAACTGCTGACCTTGACCGCGGCCTGACGTTGCAGCAACCACAACATGATCAGCACTGCCGCAATCGACAACACCACAACTGCCCACAGCAACGACCACCAAAAGCGAGCTGTCCACTGAACCTCAAAGTGTTCAACCGAGACCGACCCAATTCCCAAGACCACAGCCGATATTGCATACTGCACAGCCGTTCCGCGCAACAGCGGCATCGCTCCACCACGTGAGCGTTGCAACAAAGTGCCAGCCGACATTCCAACCACCGACACCACCATCGCCACAATCGCTCCAGCAGTAATTCCACTCACTCCGGCGTTGAGTCGATCTATCACGACCGCGACAACTCCGCCCATGCCACACCCAACACCGATCCATTGCCCGGGCTTCAACTTCTCGCTGAGCAACAGCAACGCACCCACCGATGTGACAACTGGATGCAAACCTGCAATCAACGCCGATAACCCAGAGGGCAAACCCAAGTCGGCGGCGATAAAGACCCCACCCAAATAAATGGCGTGCATCCCCAATCCAGTGAGCACCGCCCATTTCACCTGAACTCGCGACATCGACGGAGCATTCGTCGCAACCGCAATCGCCCACAACACTGCCGTCGCAATGATCATGCGCAAAAACAAGAATGTCATCGGCCCCGCATCGCGCGTTCCGTAACGCGCCACGATGAAACCGGTACTCCACAACAACACGAAAACAACCGGAGCAAATTGCCTGCCGATCGTGACTGACTGCGGGAATTTGAATGGAGTATTAATCTTTATCCAGAGTCAATAGTTTTGACACTGCAGACGGCGACTCAGTCACGTAGGACGGAAGTAGTTGATTCGAAATACATTTCCATCAGGGTCTGCCAAGACTGATTGAAATGCGCCGTAATACGTTTCATACGGATCATGCAAAAGACGCGCACCATGAGCAATTGCTCGTTCTGTCGCGTCTGCAACGTGCTGGTCGCTTTCACATTCAAAAGTCAAATACTGCGTTGTCCCACGAGGGTTGGCCCATTCTTGGATATTCAACATTTCATAGACAACTGGTGCAGAAAATCCGATGATCACCCCAGAAGCATCTGCCCCACGAAATATCTCGCTCCGCAAATCTTCAACTTCTTTTAGATCAAAGGTCTTTGAGTAGAAATCAAATAACCCGATGAAATCAGCGCTGATAAAACTCGCGAGAGAAATACCAACTTTCACTTGTCAATTCCTTGTCCGAAAGTTGCTTGCTTAACAAACTTTGAAAATAGATGCTCACCAGATGACATCGGAGCATGTTTTGCAGTTTCTCCGGGCTGCAAGCAAGTTGGTAGACACGAAATCATCGCGTCATAGTTTGGTTGATGGAAGAAAACTAACGAAATGCGGCGAGAATCATTGGCGGCATCTCGAGGCGGGTTAACAACACGGTGAAGTGTTGAA
>Ga0209358_10000824_pt1 | contig 26272 bp, 25 predicted proteins | sample LauGreFa1BDMLBSN_2_FD_187574 | JGI IMG/M metagenome (GOLD analysis project Ga0209358, IMG submission 187574) | Freshwater lake microbial communities from Lake Michigan, USA - Fa13.BD.MLB.SN (SPAdes) (version 2) | ecosystem: Environmental > Aquatic > Freshwater > Lake | place: Lake Michigan, USA...
GCAAAAACACATTCATGCGCTTTGGGCAGATGCTCAAGCAAAAGGAGAGCGTTACTTTCCGCATGAGTTTATGTACAAAATGATATTGAGCGGAGTGTTGGAGCAATACTATCAAATTGACCCGAAGAACTCTTGGATGATTGCTGCTGCAGAGGCCAACCTTCCAATCATTTGTCCAGGATGGGAAGATAGCACCATGGGAAATATTTTCGCGAGCTATTGCATCAAAGGTGAAATTCAGCCGACCACTATGAAGAGCGGTATTGAATACATGATGTGGTTGGCAGATTGGTACACAAAAAATTCAGGTGGAAAAGGCGTTGGATTCTTCCAAATTGGTGGAGGTATCGCAGGTGACTTCCCTATTTGCGTGGTGCCTATGCTTTATCAAGATATGGAAATGCACGACATTCCATTCTGGGGTTACTTCTGCCAGATTTCAGACAGCACAACCAGCTACGGTTCATACAGCGGAGCGGTTCCAAACGAAAAAATTACATGGGGTAAACTAGATATTCACACTCCTAAATTTATTATTGAAAGTGACGCAACTATAGTTGCTCCTCTTATTTTTGCATGGCTATTAAATCACTAAGAGTTTTTTTTGAATTATGAAACGCGTTATTAAAGATTACAACAACATTACAGATGAACATGCAGCTTTAATTCAAGCTGCTTATCCGAATGGTTTTGAAAATGAACATCTGGTATCCTTCACAACACCAAAAGGTGCTTTTATTAAAGCGCTTGAGATTCGGACCGAAGACACTATTTACTTGTTCAAGATTGACAAGAACATGAAAGTCGTTGAAGAGGACGGACACGATGACGGTTTGAATTTAAACGATCTTGATGGGTTCAAATCAGAAGACAATTCTTCAGAAGATGACGGAGAAGAGGATGACACTGATACTTCAGACGATGCCGAAGATTCAAATGAATCTGATGAAGACGAAGACTGATACTTAAAAGCCCGAGAGGGCTTTTATTTTTCCAACCGAACAACCTTTTCGCACAAACACTTCTCTAAACAATATGAAACATATTCTCGCCTTCTTCTTTGTCCTTGGATCTCTGGTAAGTTCTGCTCAATGCATTGATGCCTCACTCATTAACCTAGACGTTATGTGTCCTGCTATTTGGGCTCCTGTATGCGGTTGTGATGGCAACACATACAGCAACACCTGCGAAGCAACGAATTACGGTGGGGTAACTTCATGGACTGACGGAGAATGTGCTGGTTTAACTTGTCTTCCTATTCCAACTGGCGTTGATTTCGGAATGTGCGACATGGCTCTTGGAATAGCCATGACCGATAGCGGTTGTGTTTCTCTTAGCGGTTGCGGATACATCGGTTCAGATGGAATCGATTACTCACTTGGATTCTTCACTTCAACTTATGCCTGCAACGCTTCCTGCCTAGAAGACACGACAGTATTTATTGAATGTATCGACTCGACACTTATTGATTTGAATGCGATTTGTCCAACAGTTTTTTTACCTGTATGCGGTTGCAACAACGTCACTTACGCCAATGCCTGTGAAGCTATTAATTACGGAGGAGTGCTAACATACACAGATGGCGCTTGCATTGAACAGGCGCCACTTTGCAGCAATGTCAGTGGACTAGACTTCGGACTTTGTCAGATGTTTCTTGGCTTCGCCTCGAATGGCACTTCTTGTTCCGGTTACAGTGGATGTGGTTACATTGCAGGCAACATCGACTACTCCACTTCCTTTTACACAACGCTCGAAGAATGCCTAAGCAATTGTGCGTCTGCTTCAAACTGCGTCGACTCTACCCTAATTAACAATGCAATTGATTGTATTGCGATTTACGATCCGGTTTGTGGTTGTGATGGAATCACTTATGGAAATTCTTGTGTTGCGATCTATTACCACGGAATAATGAACTACACCTCGGGTGAATGCGGAGTTGGTGTGAATGAATTGATGAAGCAAATTGAGATCTTCCCGAATCCAACTAACGGAATTCTACAAATCAATGCAGATTTAAGTGGAAGAAAAGAGCTGACTGTGATGACAATTTCAGGACAATCTGTTTTGGAAGCTTCATTCCTAAACAAAAAGAAAACACTTGATTTATCAAGTCTTCCAGCAGGAATGTACTTGGTTAAAATAACAAGCAAAGAAGGAAACGTAACGCAAAGAATTATAAAAGAGTAATCTTGTTTCTTCCCATTTGAATTTTTCCTTTTCGCTCCATTTGCTTCAGCAAGCGAGAGATAACTTCCCGAGAAGAATTCAATTGATTGGCTAATTCTTGGTGAGTTGTTTTCAATTCACTTCCTTCCTTTTCTGACTTCTGCTTCAGCAATTGCGACAAGCGGTCGTCGAGATTGTGAAAGGCAATGCTATCGATGGTATTCAGCAATTCTTCGAATCTCTTTTGATAGGTTTTCAGAATAAACGATTTGAACGAAGGATACTTCGTGGTCCATTCGTCAATAATCTGAATGGGCAAAAGCAGCAGTTCCGAATCCTCTTCCGCTACAGCACGAACATTGCTAACTGCATTCCCGCTGCAACAAATGAGCGACATAGCGCAGGTTTCGCCTGGACGAATATAGTAGATGAGCAATTCGTGCCCCTCCGCGTCTTCCCGAAGAACACGCAGTTGTCCTTTCAACAACAAGGGCATATATAAAATGGGATCTCCAATGTCCAACATCCAATCGTCTGCCCTGATCTTTTTCAACTTACCTATTTCCAAAATTGCTTCTACAGTTTCACGTTCATAGATATCGGGAAACACTTGTTGGAACTCGGCTACAGAAAGATTCGACATACGATTGGGGTAATGATTTTCCTCACAAATATAGAATTATTGTGGAAACTGATTTTTGTACGCGGTAATCGGATTAAATTCGTGACAAGAATTAGAAATTATGAGCACATCGAACTGGCCCCTCTGGGAAATATTCATTCGCAGCAAAAGCGGATTGTCGCATAAACACGTTGGAAGTTTGCATGCTACCGATGCTAAAATGGCTATCGAAAATGCACGCGATGTCTATACCCGCCGCATGGAAGGGGTGAGTATCTGGGTTGTTCCAAGCACTGCCATCACTGCTTCTGCTCCGGCAGACAAGGACGCGCTATTCGATCCGGCAAACGACAAGGTTTATCGTCATCCAACATTCTACGACATTCCTGACGAAATCGGACACATGTAATCATGAAGAAAGAAGAAGCACTCGCTCTGCACTTAGCAGACAACAATCTTATACTTGGTCAACGCCTTGCTGAATGGTGCGGACACGGGCCTGTTTTGGAAGAAGACATTGCATTGAGCAATATGGCGCTAGACTATATTGGACAAGCCACCCTCCTATTCAAGCATGTGGCTGAAACTAGCGGCGACGCGAAGACGGAAGACGATTGGGCATTCCTTCGCGATGCTTGGGATTACAAAAATTTCTTGGCACTTGAACTTCCGAACGGAGACTACGCCTTCACCATTGCGCGTCAGTATTTGTATTCGGAATGGTACAACTTATATCTCATTGAACTTTCAAAATCGAGTAACACCTTCCTTCAAGAATTCGCATTGAAATCTGTGAAAGAAGTGCGCTACCATTTGCAGCACGGTCGCGACTGGGTGTTGCGCATGGGAGATGGAACGGAAGAGAGTCATGCTCGCATTCAAAAAGCAATTAATGATATTTGGAATTACACCGGTGAATGGTTTATTCCAAATACAAACGATACCAATCTTTCTGCATCGGGCATTTGTCCGAACGTGGAAAGTCTTCATCAAACCTGGATGGAAAATGTTCAAGCGACTTTGAATGAAGCAACACTGCAAATGCCTGTTTCAGGTTGGATGCACAAAGGCGGACGTGAAGGAAAGCACACAGAGCATTTGGGACATTTGTTAAGTGAATTGCAATTCGTGCAGCGCGCGTATCCGAATTCAAAGTGGTAAGATGAATTACACGATTCAAGAAATTTGGGGATTCCTGAAAGAAGTTGAAGACCCCGAGATTCCCGTCTTGAACGTGGTTGAAATGGGCATTGTACGCGATGTTCAGATTGAAGACAACAAAGTTATTGTGCTCATTACACCAACCTATTCAGGTTGTCCTGCTATGCATGCCATAGAGCAAGACGTTCGTGAAATGTTGGTGGAAATGCATATTGAAAATTTCGATGTGAAGACGGTTCTTTCCCCAGCTTGGACAACAGATTGGATGACGGAAGAAGCACGTGTTAAGTTGGAAGAATATGGCATTGCGCCTCCTCAAAAGGGCAGCGCAGATAAAAATCTTCTCATGGGCAAACTGCGCGATGTGCGCTGCCCGCGTTGCAAGTCTTCGAACACCGCTATGGTTTCACAATTCGGTAGCACCGCTTGCAAATCGCTCTACAAATGCGAAGACTGCAAAGAGCCTTTCGACTATTTTAAGTGTATCTGATTCACGAAGTGAAAGGTGCTATGCAAGGTCCTTCGGAAGGTCCGCTGCGCGGAAGGTACTTCGCAAGTAAAGCAAGCCAAAAGTTATAGTACCATTCACAATTAGATTCTCCGCTCCCATCTCGTAACCGAAGAACCACGCCTTACTGTTGAGTGCAAGCAAATAAGTCAGCACGGGGGAGAGCAAACAAATCACAACCACATTCCATTTGCTGCCAATTAACTCACGCTTCGTGAGTATGCCGAAAGCAAACAATCCCAACAACGGTCCGTAGGTATATCCGGCTAAATCCATGAGCAGATCCACAATGGTCTTTTCATTCAACCAACGGAAATACAACACAATGAAAAAGAACAACACCGTAAACGACAAATGCACGCGTTTGCGAATCTTCGCCTTCTCTTCTTCTGTCTTATCCATCTTCGAGAAGCGAAGCAAGTCAATACAAAAAGATGCCGTTAACGCCGTAATAGCCCCGTCGGCCGAAGGAAACAGCGCACTCACCAATCCAACAATAAACAACAATCCCATAATTGGAGGCATGTGCTGCATAACCATGTTCGGAAAAATAGCATCGCCAACATATGCTTTTTCAAACTGAAACTGTTGCATGTAAACGAAGAGCAACGCGCCTAAAAAAAGAAACATTCCAACCACAACAACCATAACCGCACTGAAGGAAATCATGTTACGCTGAGAGTCCTTCAAATTCGAAACACTGATGTTCTTCTGCATCATCTCTTGATCCAAGCCAGTCATGGCGATCGTAATAAACGCTCCGCCTAGAAACTGCTTCAAGAAATATTTCTTGTGCAACACATCGCCGTTAAACACATAAGCCAAATCCAATCCGCTCGTTGCCTTTGTGCTAGAAATGGCTTGCCATGCGGCGTCCCAACCGCCGAGTTGATTCAAAATATAAATCACACATCCCACCAAGGCCGACAACATGAAAAAGGTTTGAAGGGTATCTGTCCAGACAATTGTCTTCACTCCGCCGTTGTATGTGTACGCGAGAATCATGAGCAATGTAATTCCAGCAGTCACAGCAAAAGGAACTCCGAGCGCATCCATGATTAAAAACTGAATCACGTTCACCACAAGGAACAAACGCAACGAGGCACCTACCGTTCGCGAAAGAATAAAAAATAACGCTCCTAATTCATAAGACGGAGAACCAAAGCGTTGTTCCAAATATGAGTAGATCGAAGTTAAATTCAATTTATAATAGAGCGGCAACAGCACAAAAGCCACGACAAAATATCCAGCGAAAAATCCAAGTGCCATCATGAAGTACTGCATACCCACAATACTCACCGTTCCTGGCACAGAAACAAAAGTGACTCCCGAAAGCGAAGTGCCTATCATTCCGAAAGCAACAAGAACCCACGAAGCGCTTTTATTCGCTTTGAAGAACGATGCATTATCTGCCTTTTTTGAAGTGACAACTGCCACTGCAAAAAGAGCAATGAAATACACAATAAGAACACAAGCAATTACAAGGGGGGACATGCGCGTTTTTCTTTGCAATTAATCGATTTTTTTGAAAAGTCTTTTTGTTTATTGAAAAGGTTTCGAACAACTACATGTAATTTCGCTGCTATGAGTTCAAGTTCGAAATGGATAGAAGCTGCCGTTGATCAAATGTCTTCGTTGCCGGGCATTGGTCGCAAGACAGCTCTTCGTCTTGTGCTAGATCTTTTGCGACGTTCGAACGATGAAGTAGAGCGCTTCTCATCTGCGTTTCAACTTATGAAACAGCACGTTCAATTTTGCTCGAATTGTCACAACCTTTCAGACGATACCCTTTGCGGAATATGCGCCAACGAGAGAAGAGACAAGCAAACGGTTTGTGTGGTTGCCGACATTCGCGATGTGATGGCCGTTGAAGGCACTTCGCAGTTTCACGGCTTGTATCACGTGCTTGGCGGATTAATCTCCCCCATGGACGGCATTGGGCCTTCCGACTTGACGGTTCAAAGCCTAGTGGAACGCTGCGAGCGAGATCAAGTGTCTGAAATCATCTTCGCGTTCAATGCAACCATGGAAGGAGAAACAACGGCGTTTTATATTTCGAAAAAATTACAAGCTCTTCCAATTGAAATTACTTCTATTGCGCGCGGCATTGCCGTTGGCGCAGAGTTGGAATACACCGACGAGATTACGTTGGGACGAAGTCTTCAACAACGTGTTCCATACGGAAAAGCGAATAGCTAGATAACGTATCTTCGCAACATGCGTCTGACAGTCATCATCGTAAACTACAACGTCAAGTATTTCCTTGAGCAATGCCTCGCTTCTGTTCATGCTGCTATGCGCGGAATTGAAGTTGAAGTGATTGTGGTGGATAACAACAGCGTTGACGGTTCGAACGAAATGGTGGAAGAGAAATTCCCTTGGGTAAATCTCATTGCAAACAAAGACAACACTGGATTTTCGAAAGCCAACAACCAAGGCATGCGCATTGCCAAAGGAGAATACATTCTTTTGTTGAATCCAGATACAGTTGTGAAGGAAGACACTTTTTCGAAAGTGCTGCTCTTCATGGACGCTCATCCGGAAGCAGGCGGATTGGGCGTTCCCATGGTAGACGGAAAAGGAATTTTACTTCCTGAATCGAAACGCGGACTTCCTACTCCGGAAACTAGCTTCTACAAGATTTTCGGAATTTCAAAGTTGTTTCCGAAAAGTAAAAAATTCAATCGGTATTATTTAGGACACCTCAGCTACGAAGAGACATGTGAGATTGAAATTCTCGCTGGCGCATTTATGTTCATGCGGAAGAAAGCCTTGGATCAAGTGGGATTACTTGACGAAGCGTTCTTCATGTATGGAGAAGACATTGACCTCAGTTGGCGCATTATTCAAGGCGGATGGAAGAATTACTATTTTCCTGAAACCAGCATCATTCACTACAAAGGTGAAAGCACGAAGAAAGGCAGCTTGAATTACGTTTACGTATTTTACAATGCCATGATTATCTTCGCACGCAAACATTTCTCTGCTTCACATGCGAAATGGTTTTCGTTCTTCATTCAACTCGCAGTGTGGATGCGTGCATCTGTTTCCATTGTATCGCGCGTTGTTACGGCAAGCCTTCTGCCCCTGGCAGATGCAGGGGTGTTAAGTTTAGGTATTTACACCTTCGCCGATCACTATTCGCAATGGCAATCAAAAAATTTCGATGGCTCACTCATGCTCATCACGGCAAGTGTTATAACAGCATTTACCTTAATTGGAAATTGGCTGAACGGCGCCTACGATAGACCCGTATTCCCGCAGCGCACACTTAAGCCCGTTCTTTTGGTTTCAATAATAACCTTGCTTATATACTCGCTTCTTCCCGAAACCATTCGCTTTTCACGAATCGTTATTCTATTGAGCGCATTGTTTGCTATTGTTTCGCTTCCCCTTATACACGCGGTGTTCAGCAAAATCATTTCAGGAAAATGGAATTGGCAAGGCAATCCGAAAAAGAGAATTTTGCTTATCGGTTCGGAAGAAGAAGGCACTCGCGTTCAAACTTTTTTGCATCAGATCGATTATCCCATTGCATCTTTCGAGCAAATGAATTCAGAAAAATCGAGAAGCCTTTCGCTGTTCGAATATGTTCGCATTCACAAAATTCAAGAAGTTATTTTCTGCGCGAAAGACTTAAGCAGCAGTGAAATTATTTCGGAAATGGGCACACTTTCTTCCCTTCAACTTGAATTTAAAATTGCACCACCCGAGAGTTTATTCATCATTGGAAGCCAGCATATACAAAGCGCTACAGAAGGTTTCTTTGTTACCGTGAACTCCATTTCCAACACGTTGAACAAACGTCAAAAACGCGCTTTCGATTTCATTAGTTCTTTCTTCACGCTTGTTCTTTTCCCATCTGTTCTATTCACTTCAAAACCAATGTCATCTTTCAGCAATGCACTGAACGTTTTTGTTGGAAAAAAATCGTGGGTTGGTTATGGAAAAGTAAGTGCTGAATTTGCAAGTCAACTTCCAAAAATAAAATCAGGAATTTTGACACCAAATAAAAACGCGGTTGTTCTAAACGAAGATGGCGTCCAACAAATGAACGCCATCTACGCAAAAGATTATTCTTGGTGGAAGGATTTAAAATCCTTCACTTCACAATTCAAACAGATTGGAAATTAAAGTCTGATTTCCCATTTGCGAATGGTCTCACCGCTGCCCTTCATTTCAATGGTTACTTCTTCCGAAAATTTCTTCCCGTCTTTTTCAGCAGTGACTTTGTACATTTTTCCACCTTGTACATTCACTCGGCAATAACCCGCCTTGTCGGTTTCACCGTCCATTTTTTCACCCGTATCCAAATCCTCCACTTGAATGTTAACCGCTTTAAGCGCCTTGCCGTTTGCGTCAAGAACAATAGCAATCAATTGAGCATACACACTCTTTTCGTAACCCTCACTCATAACAGGATAACGTGAAATGTCAACCTTATAAATATCACGATCCCCATATGAGTCACCATATTCCGCAGCAATGAACATAGTCTTGTTGTCGGAAGTTAATGAGAACGTAGACTCTTCATTCACGGTGTTAATTGGGAATCCTAAATTGATTGGCTTCGACCAGACACCGTTTACCAATTCCGTTTTAAAAATATCGTAGCTACCCATTCCCAAATGTCCGGCAGAAGCAAAGAACAATGTTTTTCCATTCGGATGAATAAATACAAATTTTTCATCGTGCGTTGTGTTAATCACCGGACCCATATTCTTAGGCTTTCCCCAAGAAGATCCGCTCTTTTCTGAAACATAAATATCTCCGCGTCCCATACCGTCCATGCGCTCACTAATAAAATACAATTTCTTTCCATCGGCAGTCTGGGAGACACTGCCTTCAAAATACGTCGAGTTAATGCTCTTCGGCAAACGCTCTGCCTCGCGCCATTTCGTTTCACCCTTCTTCGAAAAGAAAATATCACCCGCATTATCACCATCGTTTTTGTAAACGTATATCATAGATCCATCGGGAACAATACTCAACACGGCATCGTGATAGAAAGTATTCACTGCACCCGGAAGCTTCTCGCAATCACCCCACTCGCCCGTTACAGAGTCTTTCTCTGTATAATAAATATCCTCGTAAAATTTAAAATCTCCTTTTTCATCAATATTCTTTCCCATACGCTCTGGCGGAGAAGTGGTGTTATCGCGACGCGAAGTGAACACCAACGTTTTTCCATCTGCAGTAATGCTCGGTGCGTATTCTTCCAAACGTGTATTGATAGCACCGCCCAAATTCGTAATGGTCACATCAACAGGCTTCTCTATTTTTCGCTTTGCGAATTCACATTCGCGAATGAATTTGTTCGCTTCATCCGCCTCGTAGGTCTTTGGTTTCTCCAATTTCAAATAGGCTTTGTATTCGGTAATTGCGCGATCTAAATCGCCTGTGCGATGGTAACACTTCGCGTAAAACAAAGTGAGTTCTTTGGTAGGTACACCCTTCTTAATTTTAGAGGCTTTATCCAAGGACTTGAAGGCATCTGGATATTTTTTCAAGTTGTAGTAACATTCCGCTTCGCCCAACTGGGCCTTATAGTTCGCGGGGTCGTTCGCCAACACTTCACGATAAGTCGTAAGAGCTCCGCGCATATTGCCCTTGATGTATTCGTGCTCTGCATTTAACATTTTCGCGGCATTTGCTGCCACATCTACATCGCCAATTATAGTCGAATCTGTTTGCGTGAAGGCCGTCACTGAAGTGAAAAGCACCAACATTAAACCAAGAATTTTCTTCATATCATTTGCATTTTACACTTTCGAAAATAGACAATCAACTCTTAAGATTTCATCTAAATGAAACGGGTTGTGAACACCTTTCTTACCTTCGTTGTGAAAAACATTTACCATGTCAACCACTGAATCTGCGAGCAACCACAATAATCTAGAAAATAAAAGCATTTCCGAATTATTGTTCGGAATGAATGAAGAAGACCGCTCTGTCCCTGAAGCAGTGGCCCTTGCGCTTCCACAAATTGAAAATTTGATTGCTGAAGTCGTTTCGAAAATGAAACTCGGCGGAAGACTTTTTTACATGGGTGCCGGCACCAGCGGAAGACTTGGAGTTGTTGACGCTTCTGAATGTCCGCCCACTTTCGGAGTAGACTTCGGACGAGTGATCGGAATAATTGCAGGTGGCGACGGTGCCATTCGCAAAGCGGTTGAATTTGCAGAAGACGATGAAGAACAAGGCTGGAGAGACCTTCAGACTTTCAACATAAATAAAAATGATGTGGTGGTTGGAATTGCTGCGTCGGGAAGAACACCCTATGTCATTGGAGCTTTGAAGAAATGCAACGAAGAAGGCATTTCAACCGGATGTGTGGTTTGCAACGCGGGATCGGCTGTTGCAGCTGTTTCGAAATTCCCTGTTGAAGTGGTTGTGGGACCTGAGTTCGTAACAGGAAGTACAAGATTAAAAAGTGGAACCGCGCAGAAGTTAGTGTTGAACATGCTTACCACCTGCACCTTCATTCAACTCGGACATGTGAAGGGAAACAAGATGGTAGACATGCAGCTTTCCAACTACAAATTAGTCGATCGCGGCACGCGCATGGTAATGGAAGAAACAGGATTGAATGCACAGGAAGCGAAAGCACTTTTGTTGAAAGAAGGAAGCGTTAGATTAGCAGTTGATTCGTTGAAAAAATAACATGCACACGTTAGAGCCTTATTATAATTGGAGGGGATTGTATTGCGCTGAGGAAGATGAGCTTTCTCCGTTTTACAATCAGGAGTATTCTGAATTCGAATTCAGCAACAAGATTTACGATTTTTATATTCATCCGCAGTGGGACAACATTGGCAGTCAGACGCTGTTCGTGAAACTCCTCTTCGCCCATTACGGCGAGGGTTATGCGATTGTTGAATTGATTGGCGAATGGAACGATTTGTTGTACAACGACATCATGTTTTTGAAGAGAGAATTCGCCGATCATTTGATTCATTCAGGAATAACGAAATTCATTTTCATCGGTGAAAATGTTTTGAACTTCCATACGAGCGACGACTGTTATTACGAAGAGTGGTTTGAAGATGTGAACGATGACGATGGATGGATTGCCTTGGTGAATTTCAGAGATCACGTGTTGGAAGATTTTTCGAAGGCTTACATTGATCAATATTTTGTTTCTGGTGGAAATTTGAACGAAGTGAATTGGCGCACGCAAAACCCTCATGATTTCTTTGAAAAAATAAGTGCGAGTGTTGTTAAACGAATAGGATAATGGAACAGAGCGAACTGTTTGAAATGAATAGAACCTCATGGAATAAGCGTGTTGCTGTTCACATGAAATCTGATTTTTATTTTCTGGAAGAATTCCTGAATGGAAAAACTTCGTTGAATGAAATTGAATTGAATTTGCTTGGCGACATTCGCGGCAAATCTATTTTGCATTTGCAATGTCACTTCGGACAAGACACCCTCTCGCTAGCGCGAATGGGGGCTGAAGTAACGGGAGTAGATCTTTCAGACACGGCTATTGAAAAAGCGAAAGAGCTGAATACACAAATGAATTTGAATGCAGAATTCGTTTGTTGCAATGTGTATGATTTGAAGGATCATCTCGACAAAAAATTCGACGTCGTGTTCACCAGTTACGGAACCATTGGTTGGCTGCCCGATTTAAATCGTTGGGCGGAAGTTGTTTCTCATTTCTTGAAGCCTTCAGGCAAATTTATTTTCGTTGAATTTCATCCGGTGATGTGGATGTTCGACAATGACTTTCAAACGGTGGGGTACAATTACTTCAACGCTGGTCCAGACATCGAAACCAGCACCGGCACCTACGCCGACCCCACTTCCGACATTGAAATCACTTGTGCTTATTGGAATCATTCCACCAGCGAAGTGCTTACATCGCTTCTAGGACAAGGCCTTCAGCTGACTCAATTTCAAGAATTCGATTATTCTCCGTATGCCTGTTTCAAGCACGCCGAAGAATTCGAACCCGGAAAATTCCGCGTCAAGCATTTCGGAAATAAAATGCCTTTGGTGTTTGCCTTGGAGGGGGTGAAATAAATCTTACCCTCTCTCACCTTTTCTTACCCTCTCTTAGCATCTCTCTATTCCCCATCGGACCAGCCAATCGTTCAACAACAAACCCCGCCCGCCATTGCCATGGTTTAAGATTATTGCACTTCTACGTCGGTGGTGGCCACAGCCACTATTTCGCTGTTTATGATTACAGGAACAGCGCGTGTTCTCATCCACACCTCGCCACCTCCGGCATCAAAATAAGGCTCGGTCCAAATGGCATAACCACTGTCGATAGGCTGACGCAGCCAAGCTTGTTCGTCTATTTGATAGACCGAGTCTGTCAAGTTTTTCAAAGCCAAGATATCGTTCAGGCGATACCAATAGGGGCTGTAGTAAACCTTTCCGGTACTGTCCAATAGCGCCACGGTGGCACCAAAGAAACTCCCCGACTGGGCCGCCAAATAATCCTGTACCCGAGCGGAAAGGCCAGCAGAATCGAGTGGTTGGGCCTGCAAATCCGCCACAAAGGCGTCCAGTGCTACTTCATAAACCAATAAGGGATTTGGGTCAACTTGGACATTCTCTTTTTTGCAAGACGACACCACCAGCAACAGCCCTAAGGCATAAGTCATGGCACGTAATAAGGCTTTTTTTCGGCAGATGGAGTTTGGGGAGCATACTCCGCTCGCAGTCGATTTCTGTGTTGTCATTTATACTTTTATTTAAATTAAATTGCTATTAACGTTTTGCTGTTGCAAGAAGTTGGCGATTACGCTAACCCATAACTAGCTTAAGCGCGCTACAAACATACCCAATACATGTCATTATCTCGAGATAGGCGAAGGTTTGTTGCGGTTAGATAAAGGTAATTAAAAAAGGAAAGAGAAGAAATTAATTGTTCCCAATAATTCTTCCATACACCGGATAGAAGGGGTGTCTGTGACGAATGCCTATGGCGAATGTTACGTTGTAACGAATGCCTGAGGCGATATTAATTGCTTAGCTAGAAATAGGCGCAAAACAGAATGACAAACAGAATGAGAATGAGAATTTCGTCAAAGACATACGCGAAGCATTCGCCCGAAGGGCATTCGTCTGAAAGACATTCTTCCCTTCTCTTACCTCTTTGACCTGGAGTCTGTGAAATAAATTAAATCTTCTCGAAACGACTTCGATGTATTTCCCTCTCTCCGGTTATCTCAACAATGTAGATTCCTGAACTTAATTCCTGAACATCTAATTCAGTGATCAGAGAAGTGAAAATTCCAGACTTCACCAACTTACCATCCATTCCAAAAATCTGATATTTCTTCAAACCGTTTAACTCAACGTTTAGGGTAAGTAGCCCCGATGTAGGATTCGGATAAATTAAAATCTCATGATCTATTTGAAGCTTCGAAACTCCATTATAAACGCACGTTTCAGTATTTTGAAGATTAGTGATATTCAAAATATCCACAGGAAATGATACATCAAAAAAATCATTCAGTGGAAGAGAATTATGTGATGCATCACTTTCAACCAGATTCAAATTAATTAATTGAATATTCTCCTCCTTTGTACAATCATTCATCAAGCATGGGTCAGTCATGCACATGATATTCTCAGAGCCATTTCCAAAACTAGAAGTGCCACCGTATACAACGATTCGATTATCTGAACGCATAAAAGCATTCTTCGCAAGAATATGTGTGGTTTCATTATTGACGTAATCAATTAATGAATTACTTACAAAATCACCCGCAGTTGATTCCAATCGTGTAATTAAAAAGGAAGATAGAGATCCCAATCCATCTGAAACCGAAGTAAATACTACTTCACCTTCATTATTCAAGTGTACACTTAACCCTCTATCATTTCCGGTGGTAGAAATCACTTTGCTCCAAACTATTTCGTAATTCGAATCTAATTTCGCAATCCAAGAATCTCCCGTTCCTGAGTTCAACTGACAGCCTGTTAAATAATAAAAACCGTTTGCATCCTGACACATATCTGAAATGTATGCGTTCGCACCATCATTAAATAAAATATCTCTTATAACCTCACCATTTGTAGTTAATTCTACAATCCACGATTGTCTGCCGTTCATTGAGTAGTCTGAATGTCCTGCAAGGACGTAATTCCCTGCTGAATTTTGAAACCCTGAATAGAAGTGATCGTTACCTCCATTACCGATGGTTCTAGACCAAATCTCATAGCCATTCATATCAAAGACGTGAACCAAAGCATCCGCATATCCACTTCCGAATGAATTGGTAGTGACGCACAAAACGAACAAACCATTTTCTGTTCTGAAAATATTCCGAGGGGTTTCATTATCGAAGGCAGGCAATTTTTTTGACCATATGAGATTTCCATCAGCATCAATTCTCAGGCACACAGCACTTCTATAACTTGTCAATTCATAACCCGCAAATACACATCCTCCCATTCCGTCGGATGTCGCAACTAAAGCCTGACCATCCACCGCATAATCTGAGCCATACGTTTTAGTCCAGAGCTTAACCAAATTCTCATCGGTTTTAACAACCATAAATCTTGAATCAACATTGGCACTCACTCCCAAGAAAAAATATCCCCCCTCAGAAGATTCAACTACCGCATGACCCGTTTGATCTCCTGTTAAACCAAAGACTGACAAGGAACCATTCAAATCACATTGCCCGAAGCTCAATACAACGAAAAAAAAGGCAATAGTTGATGTAAAAACACTTTTCATATTTTTCTATTTTAATCAAATTTAACACTCCTCTTCATTCATTCCTATACGCCTTTTAACGTAAAATTACCTTTCTAATCGCTTCTTTCCTCTGAGCATCTCTCTCTTACCTGGCGGTCCTGCCAATCGTTCAACAACAAATCCAGCCGCTTGAAGATTACGTCGCACTTCGCCTTTCGCGCAATAGGTTACGAAGACGCCGCCATCATTCAACAAGTCGAAACACTGTTGCATGCGCGCTAGCGTCCACAAGCCAGGCTCAACGCGGGGACCAAAGGCATCGTAATAAATGACATCGAATTTCTCTTCGGAAGAAAATTCTTCCAACCCAACTTCCATTCTTGCAAAAGAAAATTGTTCGTGAATCGAGATCCACTCGTTCGGTGCTGACAAATGAAATTTCATTTCCAACTGATCCGATTTATTCAACGATAATTCTTCCAAAATTTCCTCAGACAACGGGTAAGGTTCAAGTGCGCAATAGTCGATTTTTTTTATTGCATGTTGAAGGGTTAATACAGCGTTCAATCCTGTCCCCAATCCCACTTCCAAAATGCGAATAACTTCTTTGTCGCAAGCGTTCAATCCATTTTCAATAAAGACATGCATGGATTCTTGCACCGCACCGTGAGTACTGTGATAAGTCTCTTGCACTTCCGGAATAAATAAGGTGAAGGATCCATCCGCCGTTTGCATCAATTCACGCGTGCTCGATTTGTTCACCGCAGTATTGTTCAAACTATTTTCTTGGTAAACGTCCACGGGATTTTTATCTCTTTACTTTTGATTAACAAATAATTGCAATGGCAAAGAAAACGAAAGCACCCGCTACAAAAAAATCGAAGAGCATCTTGAACGCAAAAAGTCACGAGTTCTTGGAGAAATACATTAACAACATTGCTCCAACCGGATTCGAAACACCGGGACAGCAAATGTGGTTAGATTACATTCGTCCATACATAGACACGCACATCGTAGACACCTACGGAACCGTTGTCGGAGTTATTAATCCAGATGCTCCGTACAAAGTTGTTGTGGAAGCGCACGCCGATGAAATCGCGTGGTTCGTGCATTACATTACGCCAGATGGATTTATTTATTTGCGTCGCAACGGCGGAAGCGATCACATGATTGCGCCTTCCATGCGTGTGAATATTCAAACCCCAAAAGGATTGGTGAAAGGCGTATTCGGATGGCCGGCGATTCACGTTCGTCAAGAGAAAGAGGAAGCTCCTACCATGAAAAATATTTTCTTAGATGTAGGCGCTAGAACAAAAGAGGAGGTGGAAGGATTGGGCATTCACGTGGGATGCGTAGCAACCTTCGAAGATGAGTTCATGGTGCTGAACGATCGCTACTACTTAGGTCGCGCGTTAGACAACCGCATAGGAGGATTCATGATTGCCGAGGTTGCGCGTATGTTGAAAGAGAACAAAGTCAAACTTCCATTCGGGGTTTACTTCACGAATTCAGTTCAAGAAGAAATTGGTTTGCGCGGCGCTGAAATGATTGCGCATCGCATAAATCCGGATGTGGCAATTGTTACAGACGTTTGTCACGATACGCAAACGCCAATGATGAGTAAAATCATGAGTGGAGATATTTCATGCGGAAAAGGACCTGTGTTGAGCTACGGACCGGCTGTGCAGAATAATTTATTGAAGCACATTATTACAGCAGCTGAAAAGAATAAGATCGACATTCAGCGTGCAGCTGTGTACAGAGCAACAGGAACAGACACCGACGCCTTCGCATACAGCAATGCGGGCGTCGCGAGTGCACTTATTTCACTTCCGTTGCGCTACATGCATACGACAGTTGAAATGGTTGCTAAAGAGGACGTAGAGGCCGTTATTCATTTGATCTACCATTCGTTGAAAACGATTAAGAACAATCAAGATTGGAGATACATTAAGTAATTTCATTTTGGTGGAAATAAAAAGAGGAACCGATGGTTCCTCTTTTTATTTGTCTGTGAAATAAGACTATGCAGTTTTAGCTGCAAGAGCTGCTTTCACTTTGCCTTCGATTTCTGCCATTAATTCTGGATTGTCGTCTAGCAATTGTTTCACAGCATCGCGTCCTTGTCCCAATTTGGTTTCACCGTATGAGAACCAAGAACCTGCTTTTTTCACAATGTTCAGATCAACTCCCATGTCAATTAATTCGCCAACGCGGCTAATTCCTTGACCGTAGATAATGTCGAACTCAGCTGTTCTGAAAGGCGGAGCAACTTTGTTTTTTACTACCTTCACCTTCGTGTGATTTCCAATCACATTCTCTCCGTCTTTCAACTGAGTAGAGCGACGAATATCTAGACGAATAGAAGCGTAGAACTTCAATGCGTTACCACCAGTAGTTGTTTCTGGGTTACCGAACATTACACCAATCTTTTCACGCAATTGGTTAATGAAGATACAGCAACATCCTGTCTTGCTAATGGTACCTGTAAGCTTGCGCAATGCCTTCGACATTAAACGTGCTTGAACACCTACGTTTGCATCGCCCATTTCTCCTTCAATCTCTGAACGTGGAGTTAAAGCTGCTACAGAGTCAATGACAATTAAGTCAATGGCGCCCGAACGAATGAGGTTATCAGCAATCTCTAAACCTTGCTCACCGTTATCGGGTTGAGAAATCAAGAGGTTCTGGGTATCGACACCCAAAGCTTCAGCATAGAATTTATCGAACGCATGTTCCGCGTCAATGATGGCAGCGATACCTCCCAACTTTTGACATTCAGCAATGGCGTGAATGGCTAGGGTTGTCTTACCCGAAGATTCCGGACCGTAGATCTCTACGATTCTTCCTTTCGGAAATCCACCTATGCCTAGCGCAAGGTCTAGACCCAACGATCCGCTTGGAATCACTTCCATGGCTTCCACAGCGCTATCACCTAATTTCATTACAGCGCCCTTTCCGTAAGTCTTTTCCAACTTATCCATGGTTAATTGAAGGGCCTTCAATTTTTCTTTGTTTATCTCAGTCATGATGTTTCTTTAATTTTTAATTGTTTGACAAATTTGTTGTGTGATCTTGTAATGTATTTACGACTTGTTATTTTTTTTCGGATAGAGGTCACGTATGATAAAAAACACCAACAGGTACAGGAATGAAAATCCGCAAGCGAAGACAAATGAATTGTCTTTTGCAGGATTCTCAATTGTTCCTTTGTTCTTCATGAAATGATTGAACAGTTCACGAGAAATAAACCAACTTAATCCAAATAATACTGGAGCTAAACTGAGATAAATGATATTAAATTTTTTCGTCATCGTTTTTTCGTTTTGACTTAGCGAAATTGCACTAAATTTATTCATACAAAAAGAAAAATATATGCAGTTTATAAGCAAGTTATTCGTAATCGTGTTGATATTGACCACAAGCGTGGTTTCAGCACAAAAAAACAGGAACATCCTTAAGTTGGATATTTCTTCTCCCATTATGCGCACAGCTAATGTTTCTTTCGAGCATCAAACGCAAGAAAGATCAAGCTTCGTTCTTGGCGTTTTGTATCAAGATCAAAGCGACGGTTTTGCAAGCAGCTATATTAGCCGTGTTGCAATTACTCCAGAGTATAGATATTACATGGGTCGCTACAACGCTCCAGAGGGGATCTACCTCTCTATGTTTGCGCGTTACCAATATATGGAAGCTCTTGAAGAGACCTATATCGGGTATGACCCTATTACATACATGAGTATTTACGAATACACCAAACGCAACATTAATACAGGAGGTGTTGGAATGTCTTTCGGTTACCAACGTATTTTCCAAGACAAGATTAGTATTGACGTTAACTTCGGAACTATATGGAACAGCGGCGACACGCGCGTTTCAACAAGCGAACCATTCATTCAAGCACCTAACGAAGGATTCCGTCCGTATGTTGGATACTTCGTCCGCACAGGAGTTGCAGTCGGATTTTTGTTCTAAGAAATTTTAGAGAAATCTAGTTTATCGAAGTCGGCTTGCCAATGCAACGCCGACTTTGCTTTTTTTGTGGCAGTTTTATACTCATTGTATGAGGGAGAATTCAGCACTATTTGAATCCCTACTGCAATTGCTTTTGGAGTGACTTCCGAAACTACTTCCCCTACTCCATATTCGTTCACAATGCGGGCAGGCTCTAACAAATTGCTCACAAGCACCGGCACGCCTGCATGAATGTAATCGAACAATTTATTTGGAAGTGAAAGCGTGTAATTCAAGTGCAACGGCTTATCTAGCGACACTCCTAAGTGCACACGTTGTGTTAATTGCTTCAATTCGAAATAAGACATGCGCGGAAGGACTTTTACTTTTTCTTCCAATTGCAATTCGACAATACGCCTTTTGATGTTTTCTAAATCTCTTCCGGCACCGACAATAAGCAATTGAATTCCTTCCAAATACTGAAACGCTTCAACCAATTCCATTCCTCCTCTATCTGGATCTATGTACGCTCCTTGAAGCACAACAGTCTTCACTTCAAACAACTCTTCCCGTTCACTTTCATCTTCCACCAAAATAGGCATGTTGCGTTGAACTAAAACTTCGCGATTGTATTTCTCTCGATAAATTTCAGCAATGCTTTCATTCACCGTAATGAAAACATCTACATGTGGAATGCAGCGCTCTTCAATGCGGGTCCAGAATGCTTTGATGCGCTCTCGCCCGGTTAGTCCTTCCGCTTCTGTAAAATACTCGTGAGAATCGTAAATAATTTTGGCACCTCGAAGCTTCTTTATTAAAACCGCTGACCACAAAACATCTAGATCATTCGCCCAAATAATTTCTGTTTTGTGAAAAAGTAAATAGAAGAACATGCGGACATTCAACATGAAATAAAACAAAGGTCCTTTGCTAAAAAAGACGCGCAATCGATTTATAGAATATGTGCGTTGAATAGAAGTGCTCTCGGTCTTTAAAACACCGACAAGCTGAACTTCCCATTTTTTATGTTGAAGGGAATCGCAAATCTTGCTTACTCGTTGATCGTATGTTAGATCATTCGAGACGAGGACTGCAACTCGCATAGCTTTATGCCATCATGTTGTTTCGAAACTTACGAAGAACTTCCTTCGTGTATAACGGGAAGTCTGCATTCATCATCCAACCGAAATACCCTGGCTCACGCGTCAGAACGTCGGCTACTTTCACTCCTTTGTGCTTTCCGAATCCGAATACCATATCGCCTTCCTCGTTGTATTGAAGGTTACCAATTAAGTCAGCTCTTTTTCCATAGCTACTCATGGTTTCTACTTCTTCTATTGTATTTGGAAGTGCTCGCTCATCGTCTTTGTACTTCTCATACATACCCTTGAACACTTCGTAAGTGGCTTGCGTATCAATAAGAGCAGCATGAGCGTTCTCTAATGTTCCGCCGGTATAATATTTAAAGGCAGCAGTTAAATTCCTTGGCTCAAGTTTATGAAAAAGAATCTGCACATCTACTGTATTTCTTCCATCTAATGTAAACGGTATACCTACGCGCAAGAACTCTTCTGCAAGAAGAGGAATATCAAACTTATTGCTGTTGTATCCCGCTAAATCGCATCCTTCAATAAAATCATTCAGCATAGGTGCGCAATCTGCAAACAACGGAGCGTTCTTCACATCTGCATCGTAAATTCCATGAACCAAAGAGGATTCAATCGGAATGGGCATACCAGGATTAATTAAAAATCTTGTGTCTTTAAATTCCGGCAGTGTTTCATTTGCTCCATCGGGCATCACTTTTACAAAAGCTATTTCTACGATACGATCTTTCGCAACATCGGTCCCAGTGGTTTCCAGGTCAAGAAAAACCAGCGGTCTCTTTAAGTGAAGCATGTAATAATTTATTGAACCTTAACTTTGATGTACTGGTATTTCTCGTATTCAGCACGATTTGTCATCGCGTCGTTCTCGTAAATCTTACCTTGAACTCTGTTTAGAGACTTTTCGAATTTAAAGTCAACGTTTTCAAAGTATCCACTCTTTAATAAGGCTTTAGTCAATGAAACCTTTGCAGCCTCTGAACGCTCTGCCGATAAGGCTTCGTTTGATTTTGACCCTGAAGTAGGGACATTAGAAGCACTACCTTCAATGGTTATGGTTACAAAAGATTTTTGATCAATGACCTTCTGACAAAGCGCAACAAAGTTTACGAATTCCTTGTCAGCTGCTGAAAACCCACTCTTTCCATATAGGAAGTAGTGTGAGTATTCTGCGTATCCAGCAGCCTCATCGATCTTCGTTTGAACTGGCTTACTGTTATCAAATTTAATCTCATCTATTTTGGCAATCTCTTCCGATACCAATTGAAGCTCACGCGTGTACTCATATTTCTCGTTTTCACAAGGTACTTTGAGCATCTCTGACTTCAACTTGTCAGCTTCAACATAATAATCCACTTGGTATGTCGCGCAAGGTTTCAATACCAACATGAATTCTCCATTCCCTGAATTTCCAGAAGCCTCTTGTTTCTCAGATGAACTTGTATTCACAACAACCACTTTCAATACCTCTGGCAATTTCTCGCCTTTGATAGGCTTGAAAACACCTTTTAAAGAAGCTAATTGCTCGCCCTTAACTGTTGGCATCTCAACTTCATAAATATCTAAATCGCCTTGTCCTCCATCTCGACGCGAGCTATAATACGCTCGTTTTCCATCGGCCATTGGCTGGTAGAATATATCATCGTCTACTGTGTTTAGGGGGTAACCCATATTCTCTGGCGCTCCCCAATTTCCGTCCTTATCCTTTTCACTAACGAATAAATCAAACCCGCCCATTGTTGCATGACCTTTGGAAGCGAAGTATAAAAACTTTCCGTCTGGACTTAAAAATGGTGCATCTTCATCATAAGCGGTATTGATAATGGCTCCCATGTTTTGAGATTTCCCCCAAGTTCCATCAGCATTTTTGTAGCAGCGATAAATGTCACGCTTCCCTTGTCCGTTCAGACGATCAGAAACAAAATACAATTCATTACCATTTGATGAAATTGTACAATGTGTTTCCCAATATTCTGAATTAATATCTGAACCCAATTTAACAGGTGCACTCCAAGTTTCTCCGATTAGCATCGAATACTTAACTTGTCCATCACCAAGGCTATCTTGATAGATAAACAATGTGTTTCCATCAGGAGAAACAGAGATTGTTGCATCGTGGTCATCTGAATTTAAATTCAACAACTCGGGTTGAACCCAATTTCCATCTCTTCCTTTGAACGAAACATAAATGTCATCTCGGTACTTGTCTGTTTCAAAGTCGCGAATGCTCGCATTGGTTGAATCGGGACGAAGACGACGGCTCGTATAAAAAATGCTCGATTCGTCAAAAGTTAAAACAGGACCAAAATCAGCAAAAGAACTATTCAAGATTTTTCCTGCATTAGTAATCTTATAATTTTTCGGACGAGCTACTTGTTTTTTCGCTTCTTTGCTCGTTTCAATGGCTCGATTAATCTGAGTCGACAATCGGTGATCCTTCTTAACTAACTCCTTCATAATTTCAAAGGTGTCGATTGATTGATCGAAGAGCATGTTCAAGTGCTGCGCGATGCCCAAATAGTATAACGCTTCAACAGGCGCGCCTATTTCCTTGGGATCAAAAGGGTCGTAACTCGGATTTAGTTTTTTCGAAGTCGCCTTTTCCAAATAAGTTAAAGCATCTACCTTGTTGTTTTCTGTTTGAAGCAAACAGTAACCCAATTTATAATTTATGTTAATGTTATCTGGATCCATAGCCAAAACATTTCGCCATTCTTTGGCAGCTTGGTCCCAAAATTTTTCTTCCATTAATTTATTCGCTTCCGTGTAGGCGGCAATAAATTCAGGGTTACCCGTATTCGAAGCCGCGAAAGAATTGCTAATTGCAACAACTGCGACAATCAAAAGTGAAAAGAAACGAGTTTTCATAGGTCTTATATTTTCAAAAATTATATTTCACGATTTACATCCCACTCTTCTAAATAGTCGGCAACGCGACGAACAAAGCGCCCGCCTAATGCACCGTCAACTATTCGGTGATCGTAAGAATGAGATAAAAACATCATATGTCTAATAGCAATGGCATCGCCCTGCGGTGTTTCTATTACAGCAGGCTTTTTGCGAATTGCTCCTACGGCTAAGATAGCAACTTGTGGTTGATTAATGATAGGCGTGCCCATTACATTTCCAAATGAACCAACATTGGTCAATGTATATGTTCCTCCCTGAATTTCATCTGGCGTTAATTTATTTGCTCTTGCGCGTTCTGCCAAATCATTTACTTTTCTAGCAATACCAACCAAATTCAACTGATCTGCGTTTTTAATTACTGGCACGATTAAATTCCCTGATGGCAATGCTGCCGCCATTCCAATGTTAATGTCACCGCGCATGATGATGTTATTTCCATCTACACTTGCATTCACACCCGGGAAATCACGAATAGCCTTCGCAACAGCTTCAATAAATATCGGAGTAAAAGTCAACTTCGTTTTTGAGTTAGCTTCGAATTGCTTCTTAACTTTTTCTCTCCACAGCACAACATTCGTCAAATCGGCTTCAACATAAGAAGTAACGTGCGGAGAAACCTGTGTGCTCATAATCATGTGATCCGCAATGATTCTGCGCATGCGATCCATTTCAATAATCTCGTCGTTTGGACCAACGGTAATTGTAGGGCCCTTAACACGAGGGGCTTCGACTAAATTAGCAACTGGCGCAGAAGCCGATGAAGCTGTTTGAATTGAAACTACTTTATTACCCCTACTGGAAATATATCCCATTAAATCTTCTTTGGTTACACGACCACTCTGGCCTGTACCTGAAATGCTATCCAACTCCGCTTGGGAAACGTTTTCTTGCTTCGCAATGTTCTTGACTAACGGACTATAAAATCTATCTGATGAAGAAACTACTGCAGTTCTCGAAGCCGCAACTACGGGAGCTGAAGGCGTAGAAACTGTCTCTATTTCGACAGGGGCAGTTGCAGTAACAACGACTGGCGCAGGCGCGCTTGCCCCATCTCCTGTATCAATAACCGCAATCACATGTCCAACCTGAACAGTATCACCAACATTCACACGACAAGAAACCAAGATACCGTCTTCTGGAGATGGCACTTCACTATTCACTTTATCTGTTGCTATTTCAACCAAAGGCTCGTCCGCGGTAACACGGTCGCCTTCCTTTTTTAACCAACTTAAAATAGACGCCTCTGCGACACTCTCACCCATTTTGGGTAACCTCAATTCTATTATTGCCATTTTAATAAATTTCGCAACGAATTTAAGAAAAATAAAGGATTTGTCCTAATAGTCATTTTTTAAGTCCCCAAGACCTTGGTATTCTGCTTTCGATGAATCAAGAAAAACATCCAAAACCCAATAAAAACAAGGCCTTGCTGAAGTTCTAACATGCTTTCAAAAATGAAATGAAAAGACGCCCCAAGCATTAACATTAAAAAAAACAAGTCCTTTAATTCCCAAGCCCGCTTCAATCCGGCAACGAGCAGGACCAATAAGGTAAACAATCCAATCCAACCCCATTCCACTAAAATCTGTAAATAAGCATTGTGAGCAGGATGCGAATGTTCGGCAGCGAAGCTCGCTCCCTTCTGAGTGTAACGTAAATTGAAATGCGATTTCCAATTTCCTGTACCCACACCTAAAGGATAGTCGCGACTAATTTCCCATGCCGTCTGCCAACTCACAAAGCGCTCGCTCGTGCTTGCCACCTTCTCTTCTTTTTTCGTTTCTGAAAGGGATCTCGAATTTTCCACAGCCTCTTTCGCTCTTCCTGAAATGGGCGGAAAGCTTAAAAACAAAATAATGAATGAAAGCATCGAAGATGAAACTACAACAAGTGCCCTCTTTCTGTTTTTTCCATTTCGAAATACATAAAAAGCGAAAACGGCATAGAACAAAAACAACGCTAAGAAACCAGCGCGAGAAGCCATGAATGCAGTCTCTAAGGAAAAGAAAACAATTCCTAACAACAGCAAATTCGTTTTTTTCTTACTTGTGGAATCGAGAAACTCAGAGGCCAAGAAAACCAGAGAAAGCAAATAGAAAAATCCTAAATAGGTAGGATGAAACGTCCACGAAAGTCTTCCATAAACAAACTCTTGCCAAAGTCCTGTTTCAAAAAATCCAAAAACTGCATGCACATGACAAATCATTGCGAAAAAGATTCCTCCGAATACAAGAGCCCATTGAAACTTCTTTCGAGAATTAAATATTAATGTTGGAGCAAATAGAAACAAAAGTGGAAATGCAACGAAAGAAATCTTCGTTTCAATCTCGGCTAACGCTATTTTGTGATTCCATTCATTCCAAAATCCGGAAAGCAAAAAGACCGACAAAATCCCGAAAAGCAGAAAGGCCCAAACGTTGAAAGTTCGCCACTCTATTTTCCTTCCGACAAAAACAACTTGGACAACCATCGTAAGGAATGCCAATGCTAAAAACACCGTTACTCCTTTCGAATAAACACTCATGCAGAAAACACCTGCGGCCATGAACCACTCGTGAATGTTATATTTCGTAATAGAAATATTCATGCTTTGCGTTTCATCTTCAAATGTGGAATGTCGTCTTCCAAATACATTTCACCCTCTTCAAAAAATCCCAATTCGTTGTAAAACTTCAACAAATATTGTTGTGCTGAAATGGTGATGGTCTGCTTGCCCCAAATGAGTTCACACTGATTCAAACATTCTTCCATTAACGATTTACCAAGGCCTGTACGACGAGATTCCATTGACGTGCAGACACGACCAATGCTGATTTCATTGTATGAAATTCCTGCTGGAAGTAAGCGCGCTGTTGCATGAACATTGCCGGTCTCATCTTCAGCCCATACCCAAATAGATTGTTCGTCTTTTCCGTCTAAATCTTGATAAGCGCAGTTCTGTTCAACAACAAAAACATCTGATCGCAAAGCAAGAATGCGATACAACTTCCCAGCAGGAATGTCAGAAAATGGGGCTGTATAAAATTTCACTCTTCGAAAATAACACAATTGCGCGGGAATGTGTTGTGGTATAATTGAACAAATTCAACGAACTTCGCGCCATGAATGTATTATCAGTTGAAAATGTGTCGAAGGCCTTCGGTATTCGTGAATTGTTTACAGACCTTTGTTTCGGT